>MDTE01153127.1_pt1 | contig 36702 bp, 29 predicted proteins | sample 811231 | NCBI WGS metagenome assembly MDTE01 (sample SAMN05326651, study PRJNA326480) | marine metagenome | isolation source: seawater | place: Indian Ocean: Red Sea | collected 2010 | reverse complement strand
AGATATAATAATGAAGTGCTTCCTTAGCTCAGCTGGATAGAGCAACTGCCTTCTAAGCAGTGGGCCGCAGGTTCGAATCCTGCAGGAAGCGTAATTTTTGTTGATAAATTAATAAATGAATTATTTATCTCTTAATTCCTTAAAGCAAAAAGGGGTTGAGAAATATGGTTTTTTCTTATTTTTAATCGGAGTTTTCTTTTTACCTTCTACATTATTTATTGCAATTTTATTCTTATTACCTTCTGCATTAATAGGCAGTTTTATGAATAAAAATTTTTATTTTAAAGATGCATGGAACTATCCTTTTTTAGTATTTGGAACTTTAATATTATTGAGCTCATTTCTACAAAATTTTGTTTTAAGAAATAATTATTTTGAAATATGGGATCCAATGCTTTCTTTTATTAGCCTTGGGAATTGGATTCCTTACATTTGGTTATTTTGGGCATTTCAGCCTTATCTAAAATCAGTATCAAAAAGAAGAACTTTTGCTTTAGTTTTAATTGCTGGTACATTTCCAGTATTAATTACTGGATTTGGTCAATATTATTTTAATTGGTTTGGACCATTTGAAACTCTCAAGGGCTTAATTATTTGGTATCAAAGACCAATTGAAAATCCTGCAGGGCTTAGCGGTTTATTTAGTAATCAAAATTATGCCGGTTCATGGCTAAATATTGTCTGGCCTTTTTGCATAGCTTTATTTTTGGAAAAGAAAAATAATTTCTTTAGAAAAACCATTGCTTTAAGTTTCGTTATTTCTATAGGCTTGGCAGGTTTTTTAACCTATTCAAGAAATGCTTGGCTTGGATTATTGATTTCTCTACCAATAATGTTAGATAAAAAAAGGCTGAAACTTTTTTTGCCTGTAATGTCTTTCCTGATAATAGTTATATTATTTATATTTTCCCCAATATTTAATGGTGATTTAAATCATAATATAAGAAATTTATTCCCTGAAAAAATCTTTTTAGAGTTTTCTTCAGAAGGCTATAAAGGCCTTGACTCTACTCGTTTAGACATATTTTCAAGCGCTATTAGTCTTATTAAGAATAGCCCCATCTTTGGAATTGGAGCAGCAGCATTTCCTGAAATATATCAATTAGAGACTTCTTTTTGGAAAGGACACTCACATAACCTATTACTCGAATTAGCAGTTAGCTATGGCATTCCAGCATGCTTAGTATTTTTCACAACAATCAATATTCTTATTTTTCTTGCTGGAAGAATGATTTTTATTGAACAAAGAAATAGTCAAATATCATTATTTGATAAAGCTTTTTGGACTGCATTATTATTTTTTATAATTTCACAACTAGCAGATATTCAGTATTTCGACGGAAAAATTAGCTTAATCATCTGGATTTTAATAGCAGGCATTAAAATGATCATAGAAGAAAGAAATAATAAAATTTCAGAATCTCCATGAAAATCATATCAAGTAAAGAAAAAATTAAAAGAGTAAGAATAAATTCAAAATATTAAAAAATTTTTTTCCTAAAAAAGCTACAAAAACCAGATTTAAATCTAATAAATAATATTTAAGCAATCTAATTTCTTAAATTTTTTTTTGAACCTCTTTTTCAAATAAATTCATAATTGAATATAAAATTTCCTGCTAGTTAATAAAATAAGATAAAATTAATTTCTATAAAATTTATATATCAAAAAAGAATATTTTTAATGAATATAAAAAATGCTAATTTCGCTATAGTTCACGATTGGTTTTTAAGTAAATCATTAGGTGGTTCTGAAAAAGTAACCTTTTTAATAGATAAATTATTAATTAATAATTTTTCAACTCCAGAATTATTTTCATTAGTATCTAATATTGATTTTAAAGAGAAAAATAATCTTAAAAAAAGAAAAATAAACACAAGCTTCATTCAGAATTTACCTTATGGTAATGAATATGTACAAAACTACCTACCTTTTTTACCATTTGCTGTCGAGCAACTTGATCTAAGTGAATATGATTTTGTAATAAGTTCAAGCCATGCATTTGCTAAAGGCGTAATAACTAGTCCAGACCAAATACATATTAGTTATGTTCATACCCCAATTAGATATGCGTGGGATCAAATGAATGTTTATTTGAAACAAACAAAATTGACAAAATTCGGATTAGAAATTCCTTTAAGATATATTCTTTACAAATTAAGAGAATGGGATTTTTCTAGCTCTCAAAGAATCGATTATTTAATATCAAATTCAAATTTTACTGCAAATAGGATCAAAAAATACTGGGGTCGAGAATCAGAGGTTATAAATCCACCGGTTGATATAAAAAGATTTAAATTCAATAAAAATAGAGGTGATTTTTATCTAAGTGTAAATAGACTTGTACCAAATAAAAGAATCGACATATTAGTAAAAGCTTTTAACAATTTAAAATTGCCATTAATTATTATTGGAGATGGTCCAGAAAGATTAAAATTAGAAAAAATAGCAAATTCTAATATTATTTTTATTAGAAATTCATCAAATTCAGAGGTTGAAGATTATATGAGTAGATGCAAAGCATTTATATATGCAGGAATTGAAGATTTTGGTATAGCACCATTAGAGGCTATGGCTTCAGGTGCGCCAGTAATTGCATTTGGGAAAGGTGGTTTATTAGATACTGTAAACTGCTTAACAAAGCCTATAAAAAATCAAGTCGCTACAGGTATTTTATTCAAAAAACAAACTCCAAAAGATGTTGAAGATGTAGTAGTTTGGTTTGAAGATAATAAAATTTGGAAAAAATTTAATTCCCAAGACTTAAATCTATACACTCACAAATATAGTAAAGAAAACTTTGAAAATAATTTCAAGAATTTCATCGAAAAATCATGGGATAAATTTCATAAGAATAAATTTTAAAAAAAAATAGTTAATTAATACTAGTATAAATAAAAATCAAAGATCTTTTTACTAACTTGGGAATAAAAAAAAGACAAAATAGATATAAAAATTTCAAACTTGGATTTGACATAGTTTTTTCTTTATTAGTTATTGTTATTGGTTCTCCAATCTTTCTATTTATTTCTATTCTAATTAAATTTAGTTCCCGAGGACCTATTTTTTATTACCACAAAAGAGTTGGGCAAAACTTTAAAACTTTTTATTGCATTAAGTTTAGAACTATGCATCCTGAAGCAGATGATATATTAGAAAATTTATTAGATAATAATGAATTGATAAAAAATGAATATGAAAAAAATCATAAAATTAAAAATGATCCAAGAATAACTAGGATTGGAAATTTTTTAAGAAAAACAAGCCTAGATGAATTACCTCAATTTTTAAATGTTCTTAAATTAGAAATGAGTGTTATTGGGCCTAGACCAATAGTTGAAAAAGAAATAGTTAAATATGATAATTCTATTTCTAAAGTTTTATCAATTAGACCTGGCATAACTGGTCTCTGGCAGGTCAGCGGGCGAAACAACTTGAGCTATAAAAAAAGAGTTTTTTTGGATTGTTTATATGTTGACCAATTTAATTTATTAATGGATTTAAGAATAATTATAAGAACATTTGGAGTACTAATTTTCCCAATGGATAGAGGTGCTTATTGAAAAGTACAGAAACATATTCTAAACTGAAATTTATTCAAGAAAAAAAATATAATTAAAAGTTTTAATAAATTATGTATAGTAAAACAATAGATTTATTGAAAAGAGTATTAAACCTTCTTTCTTCAAAAAGAAAGAAATCACTATACAAAATCATTCCTCTTGCAATAATTACTGGCTTATCAGATGTCTTAGTAGTTGCTATGGTATCAAGACTATTTGTAATAGTCATACAGAAAGAAAATAGACCATCAATACCTTTCACAACTTTAATAACAGATGATCCATTTACGAAATTAATATTGCTTATTAGTGTATATATTGCATTTAATTGGTTGGCTTCATTTCTTAGATTAAGTTTAAGAGCCTTTCAGGAAAAGTTAAGAGCGAGTGTTTTTATAGATCTTTCTGAAATTGCTCAAAGAAATATTTTTAACCAAAAATATGATTTTTTCCTTTCTGAAAAAAGTGAAAACATAAGCTCAAAAATTGTTATAAACATTTCAAAAGTTGCTGAAAAATTTGTAAGACCAATATTGCAAATTGTAAGTGGATTTTTTATAGTTTCCTTTATTTTTATAGCAATACTAAGCTTCGCAAAAATTACAGCTTTCTATTTAATAATATGCTTAGTAATAGGCTACACATTGATTTCTTTTTGTGTAAGTCCATTAATTAGAGATTCAGTTAAACAACGCATAATATTAGAAAAAGAGATCAACAAAGTTTTGACTGAATCAGTAAGAACAATAATCGATGTACATTTGACTGGATCAGAAAAGTTCTTTCAAGAAAGATATTTGCAGGCTGGCAAACAAGCATTCCCATACTTATGGAAAGCAGAAACACTCCCAGAATTTCCGAGATCTTTAGTTGAACCTTTTGGTATTACATTAATTTTTTCCATAGGACTATTTCCTTTTGTATCTGATCAAAACATAAATGACCTCATTGATATCGTACCTTTTTTAGCCACTATCGCAGTTGCATCCTTAAAACTTACTCCACCATTACAAGATTTATTTAGGGGTATTATTGATTTAAAAGGGGGCATACCGGATTTAGAGGAAGCTTTAAAAATACTTGAATTAAAAAAAGAGAGAATTTATCCCATTAATAGAGAAAAAAAGAAATTGATAATTCCAAAAAAATTGATAGAGTTACGTGCCATAAGCTTTAAATATCCCTCAATGAAAAATTATGCACTTCAAAATATAGATCTTAAAATACCGATTGGCTCTAAAATTGCTCTTGTAGGTAAGACTGGGAGTGGGAAAACAACTACTGCCAATCAAATTCTCTGCCTTTTAAGGCCAACATCAGGTGGCTTGTACATTGACAATAAAGAAATTAAGAACAATGATGTGCCTTATTGGCAATCATTATGTTCTTATGTCCCACAATCAATTAATCTTTTAAATGGTGATATCATTTCAAATGTTGCATATGGACTGAAAGCAGAAGATATAGACGAATCAAAGGTATGGGAATCATTAGTGGCTGCACAATTAGAAGATCTAATAGATCATCTCCCAAATGGAATAAAAACAATGGTTGGGGATAATGGAATAAGACTATCAGGAGGACAAAGACAAAGAATTGCAATAGCTAGAGCCTTTTATAGGGAATCAAGACTTTTAATATTGGATGAAGCCACTTCAGCTTTAGATAACACTACAGAATCACAAGTTTTAAAAGCTTTATCTTTGATAAATAAAAAATTAACTGTACTAATTATCGCTCATAGATTATCAACAGTGAGGGAATGTGATTGTATATATGAATTTGACAAAGGCAGGATCAAGGCAGAAGGATCTTACGAAAATTTAATAATAAAATCAGATAGTTTTAAAAAAATGATAAGTACAAATAAAGAACAAAAAGATTTGTTCTAATTAGATATTGCAAATGCATTTGTGTAAAGTTCTTTATATGAATTTTTCATTTTTTTGATTGAAAAATTTTCCCTTTGACGATTTAATGCAGCCATTCCTTTTTTTAAACTATCTTCTTTATCATTGGATAACATTTTTAAATACCTTACTGCAGAATAAATATCATGCAACTCATATAAATATCCTGAGTGATCATGTATTATCGTGTCACAATTTCCAACTACATTTGAAGCGACTATTGGGAGTCCTATTGACATTGCCTCAAGAATACTCAATGGCAAACCTTCATATAAAGAGGAAGATAAAAATATATCTGAATTGAATAAATGCTCATAGACATTATTGCAATTTCCAAGCAATTGAACATTATTTAAACATTTTATCTTAATTAAATTATCTATCTCACTATACAAAGGACCATCTCCTATAATTTTGAAGTTAAATTGATGCAATATCTGTGCTATTTGAATAATTTCTTTAATATTTTTTTGCTCAACAAACCTGCAAACAGAAATTATTTTTGTTTTATCAATACAATTATTTATAACTTTTTTTTCTTTAGAAATATTTTCACTTTTTAAGCCTCTATTTTTTATACCATTATTAATAATAACTGCTTTACGTCCCATACAAATTCTAAATTTTTTTGCAAATTTCAATTCACTTCTAGAAACAAATACTTTTGAAAAATCTAAAAAACCTGTTGAATATTCATAAATGAGATAAAGAATTTTTGATAATAGACTATGACAGCTAAGATGAATGCCATGAAATGTATAGATAATAGGTTTTCTAATAAAAATTTTAATTATTCTTGAGATAGCACTTGCTCCTTTCCCATGGGCATGTATTAAATCTATTTTATTTTTTTTTATAAATTTAACCATTTTTAATATGTCTTTTAAATTAATTTCTCTCTCTTTAATAAATATATAATTTCCATTTTTTAAATAATTTGAAAAGTTTTTACTATCTGGTAAAGCATAAAAAAAATCAAAGTTATCAGCAAGACTCTCACCTAATGAAAACATTAGTTTTGGTCCACCTCCTAATTTAGAGGATGATGAAACCATTAAAATTTTTATATTTTTTTTAGTCATATTACAAACTTTGATTTAAAAATTTATTCGCTATTTTTATATGTATGCCTACTGCAGGAATCATATCAATATATTTGAATAAGCCAGTTCTTCCGCAAAATGTAATTTTTTTTTGTTTTTTTGATAACTCTTGATATTTTTGATAAATGAATCTTGAATCTTTTGTCTGAACTGGATAATAGTACTCTCCCGGATTTTCTTCTAAAGAACATGGCATTTCATAAGTTACTGTTTTAACTTTATTAATTTTGCCATATGAATTTGGTAAAAGATTCCATTGAGTTTTTCTTGTAAAAGATGAATCATCAGTAAAGTTTATAACTGGTGCAGAAAAATCTTCTGTTGTTTCTTTTTTATCATTGAAAATAATTGATCTATAAGGCAGCACTCCATATTTATAGTCATAATATTTATCAATAGGGGTACACAAGAAAGCATGCAAATAATCTACCTCCATACCTTTTTCATAATCTGTATTAAGTTTTAGATGAATATTATCGTGATCTAGCATATTTTGAATCATTTTTGTATATCCATTTTTTGGCAATGCTTGGAAGTTATCATTAAAATATCTATCATCTTCATTAGTTCTTACGGGGAGTCTTGCACCTATGCTTATTTCTAATTGCTTAGGATCAATACCCCACATTTTTCTTGTATAAGGCCTAAAGAAAATATCAGCCATTTCATTTCCAACTGAATATTCAAATAACTCATCTGTGTTATTTGGAGTCAAGTTCTTATTTCTTTTTAAATTTAAAAATTCTCTAACCTCAAATTCATTTTTGAACTTCTTGCTAAAAAAATTTTCAATTGTAGTTTTATTTATTGGCAAAGGTGTAGTACTTCCATTGGGAAGTAGAGCCCTTACTCTATGCTCATATTTTACCCAATCTGTAAATCTGCTTAAAAATTTTAAAGCCTCAGAATTTCTACTGCAGTGTAAAAGATGGGGACCATATTTATGGATTCTTTCATTATTTTCGTTTTCATAATCATATATATTTCCTGCTACGTGATTCCTCTTTTCAATAACAAATACTTTTATTGAATTTTCTGCTAAAATTCTTGCAATAGTTGAGCCTGCCAACCCTGCCCCTACTATTAAAACTTTTTTATATAAATTATCCATAATCTTTACCTTAAGATAAAAAATATTGCCTAATGAAAAAATCCATAATTGTTTCTAGATTCAATGAAGATATAAATTGGTTAAAAGATTTAAAAGATTTTAAAAAGATCATCATCTATAATAAAGGAAATTCCTTGAGTAATCACGATAATTTTCAAATAATTAATTTAGATAATGTAGGGAGAGAATCCCATACATGGATTTATCATATAGTTAAAAACTATAATAATTTAGACGATATAATCATTTTTCTTCAAGGGAGAATAGATGACCTGGGCTGTATGGCTTTCCTAGATCCAAATGACTATATACTTAATATCAATAAATTTGGATACGCAGCAAGTCGATATGGACTTTTAGGACCACTTCATTGGGGCTGGAATGTAGGAATAGAAAAAAATGTTAAATACCTCAATGCATGGAGATCTAAAGATATATCAAGATCGAAAATTGGATTTAGAGCATTTTCTAAAATTCTTTTCCCCGATATTCCTTTTTTTGCAGCGACATCCTATGGAGGATGTTTTGCCGTAAAGAAAGATTTAATCTTACAATATGATCTTAATTTCTATAAAAACCTATTAAAAATTTTGAGCGCAAATAAGAACCCTATTGAAGGACATTACATGGAAAGATTATGGTGTTATATGTTTACAAAAAACAAAATTTTTTTTAAAGCAATCCAAGATGTTTTATACACAAAGATTGAAAATCTTTTTAACGATAATTAAAAGGATTAAAATTTAATAACTTATCAATTTAAGACCTAATTACAAATAAAGCTATAATAAGTTAATTGAAATATTCAAATAAAAATAAGAAATTTTGATGAACTCTAAAAATATCCAACCAATTATTTTATGTGGTGGTTCTGGTACCAGATTATGGCCATTATCAAGAGATACCTTTCCCAAGCAATATATATCTTTAAGTTCAAAAAACAAACATTCACTTCTTCAAAATACTATTAAAAGATTAGATGACCTAAAAAATACATGCAGGCCAATGATGATTTGTAATGAAAATCATAGATTTTTAGTGGCAGAACAACTAAGAGAAATTGACATCAGTCCTAACTCTATACTTTTAGAACCTGAAGGTAAAAATACTGCGCCAGCAATTGCAATTTCTGCAATTAAAGCATTAGAGATAGAGGAGGATCCAATATTATTAGTTTTATCATCGGATCATGAAATTAAAAATAAACAAAGATTTATCGAAGTTGTAGAAGCAGGTTTAGAATTTGCCTTAAGAGATAATTTAGTTACATTTGGTGTAATCCCATCAAAGCCAGAAACAGGATATGGATATATAAAGGCTGAAAAGACATTTCTTCCAAATAAAATTGAAGGACAAAATATCGAAAAGTTTGCAGAAAAGCCAGACTTAAATACTGCTAAGGAATACTTAAAAGATAAGCGTTTTACTTGGAATAGTGGAATTTTCATGTTCAAGGCAAAAACCATTGTTAAAGAGATGAATAAATTTTGTCCTGAGATAGTAAATATCTGTAGAGAATCTTTATTACAAAGTGAAAGAGATCTTGATTTCCAAAGATTGCATAAAGATTCCTTTAAAAAATGTCCGAATATTTCTATAGATGTAGCTGTAATGGAAAAAACTGACAAAGGGATAGTAATGCCTCTTGACGCAGAATGGAGTGATGTTGGAAGTTGGCACTCTGTTTGGGAAAATGCAACTAAAGATGAAAAAGGAAATGCAATGATTGGAAATATCCTCTTGAGAGATACCAATAATTCCTATTTAAGAAGTGAAAAAAGATTAATGGTAGGAATTGGTCTTAATGATATAGTTGCAATTGAAACAGACGATGCAATATTAATTTCCAACAAATATAAATCTCAAGATGTCAAAGATGTTGTTAAGTTACTCAAACAGAATTCGATTCCCGAAGGCAACAAACATAGAAAAATATATCGGCCATGGGGATATTATGAATCAATTCTAGAGGATATAAGATGGCAAGTAAAAATAATAAATGTAAAACCATCTGAGAAACTTTCACTTCAGATGCATCATCATCGATCTGAGCACTGGATAGTAGTAAAAGGTACTGCAAAAGTTGAAGTAAACGATAAAGTTGAAATTTTATCAGAAAATCAAAGTACATACATACCTCTTGGATCAAAACATAGATTATCGAATCCAGGAAAGATTCCACTAATTTTAATTGAAGTTCAAAGTGGATCTTATGTTGGAGAAGATGATATTATTAGATTTGAAGACAAGTATGGAAGATAATAAAAATGTTTAAATTTAGAACATTTTATTTAAAAGGTTTTCATAATAAATGACAAAAATAAAAAATATTTGTTGTATAGGTGCCGGTTATGTTGGTGGTCCAACCATGAGCGTAATAGCTGATCGTTGCCCAGAAATCAAAGTAAATGTAGTTGATATTAATCAAGATAGGATAAATGCTTGGAATAATGAAAACTTTGAAAATTTACCTATATTTGAACCAGGATTAAGTTCATTAATAAAAAAATGTAGAGGGAGAAATCTATTTTTCTCTACAAAAATAGAAGAAAATGTTGCTTGTGCAGATATAGTATTTATTTCTGTAAATACTCCTACCAAAAAGAAAGGACTTGGGGCAGGCCAAGCAAGCGACCTCAAATGGGTTGAAGTATGTGCGAGACAAGTCGCAAAATTTGCTAAAAACTACACAATAGTCGTTGAGAAAAGTACTCTTCCTGTAAAAACTGCAGAAGTAATTAAAGAAATTCTGGAAAATTCCCAAACATTATTAAAAGGTGAGCAAAAAAAGACATTTGATGTATTATCCAATCCTGAATTTCTTGCAGAAGGGACAGCTATAAGAGATCTAGAAGATCCTGACAGAGTTCTAATTGGGGGTGATAATGAGGAAGCGATTTTGGCTCTTAGTTCTATATATGAGCAATGGGTTCCTGAAGAAAAAATTTTGCATACCAATGTATGGAGCAGTGAACTTGCAAAAATTACTGCAAATGCTTTTTTAGCTCAAAGAATAAGCTCAATAAACTCTATTGGTGCTTTATGCGAATCAACAGGCGCAAATATTAGTGAGGTAGCAAGAGCTATCGGATCAGATAAAAGAATTGGTTCAAAGTTTCTTGATGCGGGACCGGGCTTTGGAGGGAGCTGCTTTAAAAAAGATATTCTTAATTTAGTCTACCTATGTTCATATTTTGGTTTGCCTGATGTAGCTAAATATTGGGAAAGCGTTGTTACATTGAATAATTGGCATCAAAATAGAATTTCCAAATTAATTGTTCAAAAACTTTTTGGAACCATAACTGCAAAAAAAATATGCATATTGGGTTTCGCTTTTAAAGCGAATACAAATGACACTAGAGAATCCTCTGCTATAAAAATTTGTAAAGAATTACTAGAAGAAGGAGCAAATTTATTTATTCATGATCCAAAAGTTAAATTAAAACAAATCGAATCTGATCTATCAATAAAAGCTTCAGAAATTGATCATGAATTTGAAGGAGGATCAAACTATAAAGAAGGAAATTGGTTTTTCTGTAATAATATTTATGAAGCTGTAAAAGGAGCCGATGCTATTGTAGTTTTAACTGAATGGGAAGAATACTCTAAGCTTGATTGGAAATTTATTTCAAAACAAATGAGGCAACCTGCTTGGATATTTGATTCAAGATATGTAGTAAATGTTGAGGAAATTAAAAAAGTAGGATTAAACTTGTGGAGAATAGGTGACGGTACAAACAACATTAATTAAGAACTCATTTAAATCCATTGGGATTCAAACATCTCCATTTCCATCCATCTAAACAAGCATCTTCTATAGTTCTTTTTGGATTCCAACCTAATATTCTCTTGGCGAAATTATTATCGGCCACTACATAAGAGGCATCTCCTTTTCTAGGTTGGACAATCTTATAAGGGATTTTTATATTATTTGCTTTTTCAAAAGATTTAATCAAATCTAAAACACTTGTTCCAATTCCAGTACCCAGATTCAAGTTTATAATTTGTGCATTATTTTTCTCCAAATATTCAAGAGTTTTTAAATGTCCTTCTGCTAGATCAACTACATGGATATAATCTCTGACACCAGTTCCATCATTGGTTTGCCATTCTTTACCAAATACTTTAAAAAACTCATTTTTTCTAACCGCAACATCAAGAATTATTGGAAAAATATTATTAGCATCTCCCTGAGGACTTTCACCAATTAATCCTGAAGGATGTGCTCCAATTGGATTAAAATATCTTAAATTCGCAATCCTCCAATCTTTTTTATTTTTATTAAAAATATCATTTAATAAATATTCGATTACGACTTTTGTTGAGCCGTAGGGATTAATAGGAGATATCTGTGTTGCCTCATCTATATTTTTATCTCCCGCATAGCCATAAATGGTTGCACTGCTGCTAAATACAATAGTTTTACAATTATTTTGCTCCATAACCTTTAATAAGGTAATAGCACCTTTGACATTATTCTCCCAGTAGAGTAGAGGGTTTTCTACTGACTCCGCAACGGCTTTTAAACCAGCGAAATGTATAACTGATTGAATTGGGCAACCATCATTTGCCGCTTTAATAAAAACATTTTTTAAACTAATTTCATCCCTTATATCTATTTGAAAAATTTGAATCCTATTAGACGCATCTATATTCTTTGCTTCAAGAATTTGTTTTACTCTTTCTAGCGATGTTGGAGAACTATTTTGAAATGTATCAACAACATAAATAAAGTAACCAGTTTCGAGCAAAGTCAAACATGTATGACTTCCAATAAACCCACTTCCACCAGTAACTAGTATGGAATTCATGATATTTTTTATCTTTTAAATATAGTGATAGAATTTTAAATAATTTTGATATTTGTGTAAATTTAAATTCATGAAATATAACTTTAAAAAAAAGAATGGCAAATAAGATTTTAATTACAGGAGCAGCAGGATTTATTGGATTCCATATCTGCTCAAGATTGATAAGTGAAGGTTATGAGATAATCGGTTATGACAATGTTAATAGTTATTATGATGTAGGAATAAAGGAAAGTCGTTTATTTGAACTTAAAAAAAAAGCTAGCTCAAATAATAATTGGTCATTTGTAAAAGGAAAAATAGAGGATAATCATTTACTTAATGATGTATTTGAAAAATTTAAACCTAATATAGTGCTTCATTTAGCGGCTCAAGCAGGAGTAAGATACTCAATCACTAATCCAGAATCATATATTAATTCTAATTTAATTGGGTTCGGAAATATTTTGGAATGTTGTAGAAAGAAAAAAATTAATAATTTTATTTATGCAAGTAGCAGTTCTGTTTATGGAGGAAATACAAAATTACCTTTTAGTGAAAATGACAATGTAAATCATCCTATTAGTTTGTATGCTGCTACAAAAAAATCTAATGAATTAATGAGCCATGCTTATAGTCATTTATATAATCTTCCCACCACTGGCTTAAGGTTCTTTACCGTTTATGGTCCATGGGGAAGACCAGATATGGCTCCAATGCTTTTTGCTGATGCCATATTTAATAATAAAGAATTAAAAATTTATAATCAAGGTAAAAATTTTAGAGACTTCACTTATATAGATGATGTTATAAACATTATTTTTGAACTAATTGATAAACCTGCGATAGCTAATAAAAATTTCGATAAAAATAACCCAGAGCAAAAATCTAGTTGGGCACCCTATAAAATTTATAACGTAGGTGGTAATAAAAGTATTTCAGTTCTAAATTTTATTAAATTATTAGAAGAAGAGATAGGAATTAAAGCAAATAAAGTAATGTATCCTATGCAACTAGGAGATGTAGTTGAAACTTACGCAGATACCTCTTCAATAGACTCAAAAATTGGGAAAAGTTATAAAACAGATATTAAAGAGGGTATAAAAAAATTCGTATCATGGTATAAAGATTATTATGAATTTTATTCTAGATTTTAAGAATATTAGTAAATTTTTTAATTAATAGATTTTCAAAAAAAAATTAAAAAATTTACAATACAATTTAAGAAAAAACAAATTATGAAAATTTCTTCTTTTTTAGTTAATTAAAAATAAAAATGTAGCATTGAATCTATATAATTTCTGGGCTACTAATAAATAGTCTGAATAGAAAAAACTCTTTTTAGAAAAAAAAAGGGAAATTTATATTAAAAAATTTAATACAATAATTACTGTTCTTGAAAGACCAAATACTAATAATATTTTATTGATTTCATTTTCTAAAATTGTTTATTTCATAATCTTTTATAAATTCATCTATTGTAGATTTAAGACCATCTTCAAGATTAATTTTAGCTTTCCAACCTAATTGATTTATTTTACTTACATTTAAGAGTTTCCTTGGAGTTCCATCTTTTTTCTTTGTGTCCCATTTAATTTCTCCTTTAAATCCAATTATTTTTGAAATTATAGTAGCTAGATTCTTTATTGAAATTTCTAATCCAGTGCCTACATTAAGATAATTTAGTGATTCCCCAGTTTCCATTTTTGGTAAATTCATATCACTTGGATTCCACTCTTCTAATGCAAAAGTACAAGCATCTGCTAAATCGTCAACATGTAAAAACTCTCTAAGAGCATTACCTGTTCCCCAGCAATAAACATACTCCCGGTTATATATTTTTGCTTCATAAAATTTTCTTATCAGTGCAGGAATTACATGGCTATTTTCAAGATGATAATTATCTTTTGGGCCATAGAGATTCGTTGGCATGAGACTTATTGCATCAAAATCATACTGTTTACGTAAAGCTTGGCACAATTTAATACCAGTAATTTTTGCAATAGCATAATACTTATTTGTTTCTTCAAGATCACTTTGAAGAAGATATTCTTCCTTAATAGGCTGATTTGAAAACTTCGGGTAGATACAACTACTTCCTAAAAATAAAAGTCTTTTAACACCATTTTTCCAAGATTGTTCAATGATGTTATTTTGTATTTTTAGGTTTTCTAAAATAAAATCAGCCGGAAAACTTTCATTAGCTAAGATTCCTCCCACCTTTGCAGCAGCAATTATTACGATGGATGGCTTATTTCTTTTAAACCATTCCTTTACAGAATATTCATCACATAAATCTAGATCTTTTCTTGACTCTTTTAATATTGAGGAATAACCATTTCTTTGAAGATTTCTACAAATAGCGCTTCCAACCATCCCATTATGTCCAGCGACAAAAATCTTTTCAGAATTATTTATTAATTTCATTAGTTTGGAGATGGTCCCTCCAAGGGACTAAAAATTTTAAATCCCTTGTCTTTTAATATTTTTTCCTTTTCTGCTTCATCGACATCATTAGAAATCATTTCAGTAATTAACTGTTCAAGGGTTATTTTAGGAACCCACCCTAATTTCTTTTTTGCTTTTGTAGCATCACCTAACAACGTTTCAACCTCAGTCAATCTATAGTATCTTGGGTCAATTTTTATGACAATTTGCCCAGTATCTCTTCTTCTTCCAATTTCATTAATTCCTTTATTCTCCCAAACTATTGGTGATTGATCTTTACTGTCTGACCACTTCAGTTCTTTCGCACATAGTTCTACAAAATCTCTAACGCTTGCTTGTCGCCCAGTTGCAATTACAAAATCTTCAGGTTCATTTTGTTGTAGCATTAACCATTGCATTTCAACATAATCTTTTGCATGCCCCCAATCCCTCAATGCATCTAAATTTCCTAAATATAAGCATTCATCTAGTCCAGCATTTATTCTTGCAAGCGCTCTTGTTATTTTTCTAGTTACAAATGTTTCTCCTCTTTTAGGGCTCTCGTGATTAAACAATATTCCATTACATGCATAAATTCCATAAGCTTCTCGGTAGTTAATTGTGATCCAATATGCATAAAGTTTCGCAACAGCATAGGGACTTCTTGGGTAAAAAGGAGTTGATTCCTTTTGAGGAGTTTCTTGAACTAAGCCAAACAGTTCAGAGGTACTTGCTTGATAAAAACGTGTTTTTTTTGTAAGTTCTAAAATTCTGAGAGCTTCTAAAATCCTTAGAGTACCAATACCATCACTATTTGCTGTATATTCAGGGGATTCAAAACTTACCTTTACGTGACTTTGAGCACCTAAATTATAAATTTCATCAGGCATTATGCTTTTTATTATTCTAATTAAACTAGAACTGTCAGTTAAGTCTCCATAATGAAGTATTAACTTGGGATTCCCTTCATGAGGATCTTGATAAAGATGATCAATTCTAGAAGTGTTGAATGAACTAGAGCGTCTCTTTATTCCATGAACTATATAACCTTTATTTATCAATAGTTCTGCAAGATAACTGCCATCTTGCCCAGTTATTCCAGTTATGAGTGCAACTTTTTTATGATTCATAGCGGATTATATTCTCACTTATTTATTAGATTATTTTATCAGACTAAAAATAGAATTTATAAAAAAAAATTCAAAGATGTTCATTATTTAAAAAAATATGACAAATAGAAGGTTTAGAGATTATTATAAAATTCATGCAGATTTAACTTTAGTTTGTTTTTAACAATAAATACACCAACTAAAAATGACAATCTTTCTTTCTATAGAACTTTAAAAAGTATTTTAGAGCAAGAAATTTCATACAGAATTAAATTGATTTGATTTTATAGAAAAGATGATAAATATTTCACTTTTATGGTTTGTATTTATAGGATCTATTTCATACAAATTATTTCCTTTCTCCTTAAATGATATTTTCATGCTGTTATCTAATCTCTACATTTTATTAGATTATATCTTTTTCAATAGATCTGTTTTTAACTCAATTTACTCAAAATTCATACCAAACATTCTGAGAATCTTTCTAGGATTATTCTTTGGTATAAGCCTTTTTAGATTACTTATAAGTGATCAAAATATACTTGATCAAATTATAAGATTTTTTCGTGCAAATCAAATTGTTCTATCTCTTTTTTCTACATTTTTCGTATTAGATAAATCTTTTAAGTTCTCAAACAAAAAAGAAGATAACTTTGGGAAATTACTTTTCTCTATAATTTTAAGCATATTTGCATTAATCTCCTTTAGTTTAATCTTCTCATCACTAATTGGATGTGAGAATGTTTATAAGGCAAGATTTTGTATAGCAGGCCAAGATAGTTATTCTGCGAATGGGTATATTGCGGCATCACTTCTTTTACTTAATTTCAATATTATATTCATTATTAATAAATTCTATATAAATATTCCTTATAAAAAATTATCAATTTATTTTTTTAGTCCTATTAATATAATTTACTCAATATTAGTTATATATGAAAGTGGTTCAAGAGGAGCTACTATTGCTATTTCAATGGCATTTTTAGTATTCTTTTTCTATTTTTTTATAACAAGAATTCGATTTTTAAAAATCAACAAATTTTTGATATGGACATTAACTTTAATACCACTATTTTTGAGCTCCACTATTGGAAGTGCTATTGTTTCAGCCCGCCGCTCATTTGCATTATTTAGATTTTTATTGAGTGGTAATTTCATGAGTAATATATATTCAAAAAGATTGCAAAAAAATATTTTCTACAAAGAAAATCCTATTTGGGGAGGAGGAAATTTCCAGGTAAATCCCAACCCTCTAGGAACTTCATGGTACGATGGGACGTTAACTTTTTTTGTACATTCTTATGGATTGATAGGAATATTTTTATTAATTATCCTTATTTTTGGTTTAGCCTACCATTACATGAAATTTAACAATTTTCTCAAAATCAATAAATTAGAAAAATACAACGATTTTAATTCAATTTTAGTTAGCTCAATATCATTTTCTTTGGTGGCTTCTTTCCCTAATGAACTTATCATCTTAAATAATGGAGTCTCTATGGTTTTTATGATGACTTTAATATTCTCTTTATACGCGCCTTATTTTTATTTAAAAAGATATATTTAATATGAAAAGAATTTTTTATTTGATTATTTCTTTAGGTGAAGACTCAATAATCAGAACGATAAACTCTATTTATAAAAATTGTATCTTTAATTTTCAAGTGGTTGTCTTTATACCCAATAATTTTGTTTATAAACTAGAAAAATATAAAAATAACAGTAACTTTTCGATAATAAATGATGATAAAAAAGATGGCATTTATAATAGTATGAACAATGTTCTGCGATATTTATACAGTTATAAAGATATTAAGCAAGATGATTATTTATGTTTTTTAAACACAGGAGATTTATTAGGCAAGGATTTAAGCAATAAAAAATCCGTCAGTCTTTTAAAAAGTATAAAAAGAAATTGTGATATATATATATTTGGCCATTCTACATTTATAAAAAGTAAAAATTTAGGAAATTTAACTCTAAAAAATTATTACCCTCCCAAAAACTACAGAATTAAGAATATTTTTAGAGGCGGATCAATCTGTCATCAGTCTACATATATAGCAATTGAGTTTATGAAAAAGAATAAATTGTTCTTTAACTCAGAATTAACCCCTTTTGCTGATTTGGATATGCTTTTAAAGTGTATAAGAAATAAAGCTGTTATTAAAACATTCCCAATAATTACAACTCTCTATGAAGGCTCAGGTTTTTCTTCACAAAATATATTGAAATATTCAATCAAGAAGTTTTTATATTTATTAAGACTTAAAGAATTTAGCAAAAAACATTTACTTGATTTAACAATTTTCTTTTTTAAATTAATTAGGAGATTAATAAATAAATATTTTGTTAAAAATTTAATTCAAAAATTTTAATTAGAAAGTATGAAACACAAATCATCTATTTGTATCGTATGTGTTATTTATTTATGTAAAAATATCTTAATATTCCTAAATAATAAATTTTTTATAAAAGTTTTTTAGATTAAAATTACTTTAATTTCAATGAAATAAATATAGAAGTGCTTAACACTAAAAAATTTAAAACTTATTTATTCATAAGAAGAAAAAGCATCTTTTTAATAGGGATAGATTTTTTTATATATTATTTTTCTGTATTATTGATTAACTCAGAAAGCAATAATAATATCCTTCTAACAAATATATTTATAAGATATTTTCCTATTTGGATATTAATAAATTATTTAAGTAATAGATATGTTAGATATTTATTTCAATACACTTTTAAAGATTTTATTATTGAATTTTCAAAGTTATTAATTAATAATCTATTTTTCTTATCTATTATTTACTTTTCTTTAATTCACCAAGATAAAACTTTTTTTAATTTAATAAATCCACAATTAATTTTTATATTGATCGTTATAGTTTTTCTTCAATCTACTTTGAAGATGATTTTTTTAAATCGAAAAAAGGATAAAAAATATTTATTTATATCTAATTATGATAAATATCTTGAAATTTGTTCTGAGATTCAATCAGTAAATGATGTAAAAATTGATTATATGGGATATGAAGAAATTTTTAATATAAGGGAAATTAAGAACAAATATAAAGTACTTGTTATTGATAATTTATCTACATTGAGAGAAGAGCAAATGGTAAAACTTTTAAAATTAAAGGAAAAAGGAATACTCATTCTCAATATTTTTCAATTTTACGACAGTTTTTTTCAAAGATATCCTTCTACAATTTTAGGAAAAGAAATTCTGATTTCTAAATCATTTAAAAATAGTGGCTATTTAAGATTTAAAAGATTAGGGGATTTAATATTTAGTATTCTTATATTGTTAATATTTTTACCATTTGGTTTAATAACTTCTCTTTTCATTTTGTTAGAAGATGGGTTTCCAATATTTTATAAACAAGTCAGAACAGGACATCATGGTAGTAAATTTGAAATTTTTAAATTCAGAACAATGAAAAAAGATTCCGAAAAGGATGGGCCTCAGTGGTCGTCAAGAAATGATAAGAGAATAACAAAATTTGGAAAAATTCTAAGGCTTACCAGGATTGATGAAATTCCCCAGTTAATATGTGTAATTAAAGGTCAAATGAGTCTAATAGGTCCAAGACCAGAAAGACCTGAGATGGAGATTACTTTAGAAAAAAAAATTACTTCATATACTATTAGGCAGACAATAAAACCTGGGTTAAGTGGATGGGCACAGATTAATTATCCATACGGAGCATCTATCGAAGATTCAAAAAATAAACTAAGTTATGATCTTTACTATATAAACAAAGTTTCTTTTCTATTAGATTTAATTATATTTTTCAAGACTATAAAACTAGTTTTAAATGCAAATAATGCTATTCCTAAAAAATAATATTTTTAAAATTATAAATTTAAATCTATATAAAAGCATAATTAAAAATTGATTTAAATATTATTTTTATTCCAATTAAGTGAATGTATGCATGAAATTATTTATTTTAAAAAAAATTAAAAGGTTAATTAAATTGAAAAATGTTTAAAAAAAACACTATAAAAATTATTTCGTTATTTTTAAAGTTAAGATTACCCTGATGCATATTTAATATTTTAATGAGTAAAAAAAAATTTGTAAAAAGGCCATTAAAGATTTTTATTCCAAAAATATTAGATAGGGTTAATTCATTTTTTTCCAAGTCTGATTTGATTTATCTATCTTCAAATTATCTTTACTTAGATATTCCCAAATCCGCCTCAAGTTTTATTAAATCAACAATTATTAACTCATCAAATTTATCAATCAGTTGCGGAGCAGAATATCCTCATTCCTCAGTATTCAAAAGACCTAAACCATATGAAAATATCAATCGATTTAAAATTTACTCATTCATAAGAGATCCCATAGATAGATTTTGCTCTGTAATAAGAGAGAAGTTCAACATCTCGAATGATTTTGTTAAAACAGAATGGTCTCCTTATTCTCAGTTACTTAAATATAAAAGATATAAATTAGATAATTTAGAAAAAATGGTACTTGATTTTGTAAAGTGTCCTGATTTAATAATAGACAAACATCTTTTGCCTCAAGCTTACTATTTAGAAAAATACTATAAAAGCGGAAAGTTGTTTATTTACAGAACAAATGACATTAAAAAAAAATTACCTGAATTAATGTCGGGCCCATTAATTTTCCCAAACAAAAAAATAGCTCTTAAAACAGATAAGAATTTGTTCAACGAGGATCATTTAAGTAAAAAGTCTTTATTAAAATTAAAAGAATATTATAAAAAAGACTATATTTTTCTAGAAAAGATTTCTGAAAATGGCATTCAATTATGATTAATTGAAAAATTATCAAATAATTGAATTTCTTTTTGAAATTATTTTAACTACAGTTACTTATGGAATTGTTCCTCCCATTCTGAGAAAATGATCGGATAATATGTGGTTTATTAAAGGTTTATTTTTATTAATCCTATCAGCTATATCTTTTGACCCATAAATTTTACTAATAAACCAATTTTTTTAATTTTGAAAAGATTATTCATACTTCAGAAATAAAAAGCCAATATTTTAAAGGCAATATTTCTTTAATCTTATAATTCAAATTTAAAAATCATTTAAGTAATATAATAAAATATATTGACTAGTATTAAATTAATAATTAGAGAAAATGTTAATTAGCGATTATGTTCATAAGGGTTGGTCAATAATAAGTAAACAAAGAAGAAAGCAATTTGTATATATTTTATTTTTGATGATATTAGTTTCTTTATTTGAAATATTTATCTTCAAGTTCGTATTAGAGTTTTTTGAAATTATTTCTTTAGGAGATAGCAAATTATTTTCAGATTTTATTACTTGGAGAATTTATAAAAATCTTAATTTGAATTCAGTAGGATTTGGATTTTTCTCTTTGTTAGTTAGTGGTATAGCAATAATAGTAGGTACATCTTTAAAAATTATTTGCCAATATATATCTGCAATTTATACAGCTTCAATAGGTATTGACCTTAACAATAAGGTATTGGATTCAACAATTATGATGCCTTATGAAAAACAAATTAATTTAGACACATCTGAATGTCTTGCTGTGTTTACTAGTAAAGCAAACTTTTTTGTAATATCTTTTTACAATCTATTGGAACTAATATTAAATTTATTTCTCTCTATTTTTATTTTATTAGCGATATTATCATCTAACTTTAAATTATCTCTTTTGTTGCTGTTTTCACTAGGATCTTTTTATTCTTTGATTGTAATAAAAGCAAAATCTAATATATATTCAATGAGTAAGTTAATATCCAAATCCATAACGAAAAGAATTGATATTGTTAAAGACACCTTGAATAATTTTATTAATATTAACCTTGAAAAAAATCATCGATTCATAAAAAAGAATTTTGATTTAATAGCTAAAGACATATATCTAACAAGAGCATCTGCAGAAGTCCTTAAAGCGATACCAAAACCATTAATTGAAAATATAACTATCTTGTTTTTATGCGTTATAGGATATATCATTTCAATTCAAAACAATATTCAATCCCAAAATACTCTCCCTACTTTAGCAATATTTGTTTTTGGTTTTCAAAGATTCCTCCCTTATGTCCAAAAAATCTATCGTTCATATGTTTCGACTCAAATTAATAAGGAAAGTACAAAATCGCTAATTAATTTAGTTCTCCTTTATAAGAAAGATAATTATTATTCTTCAGAAAGAAAAATAATTTCTAACGCGAGGGTGGCAAATGATTGGACTTTGTACTTAAAAAATATATATTTTAAATATCAATCTGAATCTGATTATGTTTTGAAAGATGTTTCTTTATCCATAAGTAATGGAGACAAAATTGGAATAATTGGTAAGAGTGGCGAAGGAAAAAGTACATTATTAGAATTGATCCTATGTCTATTAATTCCATCAAAAGGAGAAATATCTTTAGATAATAAAATTATTAGCAATAATGGAGATCAAAGAAAATTGAATGCTTGGCAAAGTTCTATTGCTTATGTACCTCAAAAAATTTATTTAGTGAATAGAACAATTTATGAATTAATCAATCCATCATCTTATATGCGTGGTAAAAAAAGAACTAAAAAATCAGAAGATCTTGTATGGAAGTGTTTGGAATTAGTCAACCTTCATGAATATATTAAAAAACTACCAAAGAAACTTGACACTTTAGTAGGAGAAGATGGATCTATATTTAGTGGAGGGCAAAAACAAAGGATCGCCTTGGCAAAAGCAATATATAGTAATCCAAAAGTCCTTATTTTAGACGAGGCCACCAGCGCTCTTGATCAAGATAATGAAAAAATAATTTTAAGTAATCTGGCTGAATTTAAAAAAAATATTACTATTTTAGTAGTTTCCCACAATCCCGAACCATTCTCAATATGTAATAAATTTATAAAAGTTGAAAACAGTAAAGTTGTAGAAGTACCTCCAAGAGAATTTAAAAAATTTACTTAATCTTATTTAAAGGTTCAGTTAATAAAATTGGATCTGGCAATTTATTTACTATATAACTTGTTTCACCTTCTTTAATATTAGGCTTCTTTTTCAACCAATCTTTCAATTCTTTATAAGAACAATCTTTAAGATGACTTAAAGATAAGTTTTCTATTTCCTCTGAGTAAAGCTCATAAGAAATTTTTCCATATACTGCGGATTTAATATTAAAAGAAATAGAGTCTATTGCAGACGTACTGAAAAAAGTAATATGGTGATTAGCCCAGCTTAGATCATCAAATAAACAAGAATCATTTTTTGAAGAATAACTAAATAGATTTGAAAAGAATAAATCTCCTAATCTTTTTTTTAAGTAAAATAAACCCCTATCAATATAATTAGGATGTAATCTTACTCTTAAATTAAACTCATTTCTACTTCCTTTTTTATATTTATCATCGTAATATTTAAGTATTTTTAATAAACCATCTTTAAAGGGTTCATTATTCATATCACCTTTTAGAGGTTGAATTGTAAAAAGTAGATTTATCTTTGCATTTGAATTATTTAAATCTCTTCTATTAATATATTCTTTATATATTTTAGGCCATGCGTATCCACCTAAAATAGGTATATGAGAGCTTCTTTTTTCTGAGCCCTTAAGAATATTTTTTATTCCTCTTTCTCCCCAACACCAAAAATATTGAGGCAGGTTTATAAATTCATTATTTTCAGTACATTTCCATCCACTATAAGCCGGCTGATATTTGCCCTGCTTACCATGTTGTACATCTATTGTTTCTATTTTAAGTTCGTTTGCAGCAGCTATAATTGCCATCATATCTGTTGCATACCAACATACTACAAAAACCTTTTTTAGGGTTGGAAATTTCTTTAAGAAATTTTTTGCGTTATATTTACAAATCGAATATATATTAATATCTCTTTCTAGATCAATTTTTAAAAAATTTTCTAGGTATTCCAATTTATGTAATTTAATAAATGAATTCAATAAAACTATAGAATTTCTCTTTAGATCTTTTTTTTCATTATTTAATTTTTTGTTTAAAAAATTAAAAAAAATTTTTTCTTTACTGAAGAAAAATATCCCTTTCAAAAAAAGTTTATTAGGGATCCAATATCTGTCTAAATAAAGTTTTAAAGATTCTGTATTAACTAATGAAGTTATATATAATGGGTCCACAGCCCTATCAAAAAAAATTTTAGAATTTAATTTATCTAAGTAATTCGATCTAGAAAAAAAAATGTTCTTAACTTTTTTTTGATTTCTAATCAAATTAAGTTTAGATGATAGAAATTTAGTTATAAAATCTTTTAAATTCCCTAAAAGGCTAATGTTAGATCTTAGGGTTAATTTTTTATTTTTAACAATACTTTCATATTTTTTTTGTTGAGATAATGTACTAAGAGATTTATAAATACTTATCCTCGTAATAGGCCAAGCTTCATTACCATTTTCTACTATTTCGTTTTTATATTTATCTTCCATAATCATTATATGATTAAATATATTTTCCTCATCAAATTTATTACTCATCATTTTAATTTATATATAAAAAAGATTTTTTTATAATTATATATTAGTTGATTGTTATTTATAAGATTTCATACTATTAAAAAAGTTTATTTATTTGATCTGCTATTCCTTCATTTATTCGAGATAAATATTGTGTAATTTATTTAGTATAATTATTCCTTAAGTTAATTAATGAAATAAACTTTGCAAATGATTAATCTTGTAACTAGATCCGTGCCAAAGTAGATAGTAAAACTAAGGTATTAAATCCAATTCCAAATGAAAAGATCTTCTTGATTTAGGGATGTCCTCCAAATGATATGCATTCCAGTTGATTAGCAGTTTATTTAATTGAAGATCTAGTTAAATAGAAAAAAAGATTTACAATTTTAAGCCTATTAACCCAAAAATTCTTAGAATTATTTGCTAATCTTTTAAAAGTGATTTTGATAGATTCACTTAATAAAAAAGTAAACTATATTAGGAAGTTAAATTTATTTAAAATATAATATATATTCCTTTTTTTATTATTTTAGCCATAATGATAATATAATTTTGGGCCATATTAGTTTTTGTATCCAATTCTCATTACAGCATGGAAGAGACCGCATCATGTGAGGAGATTGATAGATGCAATTAGGCATCTGCAGCCTAAGCAAATCTTTTTTGCTTGTGATGGACCTGTTAAGGATAACCATAAACAAAAAGAATTAGTTTATTTAACAAGATCACAAATCAACTATATAGATTGGGAGTGTGATTTACGTACACGCTTTAGAGATATTAACTATGGATGTTGTAAAGGCATGTCTGATGCCATAACTTGGTTTTTTGAAAATGTTAATGCAGGTATAATTTTGGAGGAGGATTGCATACCCCATGAAGATTTTATTCCATATTGCAACGAGCTATTAAAAAAATATGAGTTTGACAAGCGAATCTGGTCTATAAATGGTACAAACTTCCAAGACGGAAAGTTGAGAGGCGATGGAAGTTATTATTTTAGTAGATATTTCCAATGTTGGGGGTGGGCAACTTGGAAAAGATCCTGGCAGGAGTACGATATTACGATGAGTGCATGGAACAATTTAAAGAAATCAGACATGATTAATTCTATTTTTGATACAAAAAATGAACTCTTATATTGGAATAGGGTCTGGGATAAGCTTTATTTTGAAAACAAGCCCGATTCTTGGGCTTATAGGTTTTCTTTTACTTCTTTGATTAACGGAGGTTTATCAATAATACCTAATGTAAATTTAGTTAAAAATGTAGGTTTTGATTTGGATGCAACTAATACTAGATATTCAATAGAAGAAACGTCTATTAATCGAGGTATACTACCTCTATCACACCCCATGAATATAGTTCGTCATAAAGAAGCAGATCAATATACTTTTAATACACGATTTTCTTTTCTTTCTCTAAAAAAAATATTTATGATCAGTCTTAAAAAGCCTTTTTATTATTTGAAAAAACTATTAAGATTAATAGTCAACTGAATTAAAAAAATAATATATTTTTTAAGAGATATTGAATTCTAATCTTATCAAGATAAAATTTAATGTTAGTCTAATTATGTATTTCAGGCTTTAGTAATGAAACGGGGTAAATTAAAAAATATATTGCGTAAATTAGGTCTTTTAAAGTTTGTAAGTTTTCTTTTAAGTTTTTTTAAAAAAAAATACTCATGGCAGACAGATATTGATTCAAATGGTTTTAAGATAAAATATTTTGGTACTAAGTATGGAGGTTGGAGTTTTGTAGAGGATGAGAGTCTAGAGAATTCTATTATCATTAGTGCAGGTTTAGGAGAAGACGCTTCATTTGATATTGAATTTGCATCAAGATACAATGCAAGAATAATCTTTGTTGACCCAACTCCAAGAGCAATAGATCATTATGATCAAATTATTGATTCTTTAGGTAAACCATCAAGTAAAAATTATACAAATCATGGGAAACAACCAATAGAAGCATATAATTTATCTAAATTTAATGAAGAAAACTTCACTCTCGTAAAAAAAGCATTATGGAATAAAAATGAAAAAATAAAATTTTATAACCCAATTAATCCTAATCATGTATCTCATTCTATAAGTAATTTTCAAAACAATTATTCAAAAGATACTAGTTTTATAAAAGTTCAGTCAATTACAATAGATAAATTGTTGAATGATTTAGAAATAAATAAACAAGATATAACTCTTATGAAACTTGATATAGAGGGTGCTGAAATTGAGGTCATTAATGATTGTATGAATAAAGGCTTTCTACCTCGGCAAATACTTGTTGAATTTGATGAACTGAGCAATCCATCAAAAAATGTTTATATGAGAGTTACTGAAATACATGATTTGCTTACTCAAAATAAATATAAATTACTTCGAAGAGATGGGATTTCAGACTTTCTTTATTATAGACCTTAAAATGTAAATATATAAAATTTTAAACTACTATTTTTAAAAAATCCTATTAAAAAATAATATTTAAAATAAATTGAATGAAATTATATAATAAATAATGATTTAAAAATGATTGGGAAAATTTAAAAAGTTTTATCCTTACTTATTTCAATTTTAATACTTTTTAGCAAAATTTCTTTGATAAAACATGTTCTTATTAAACTAAATATTAATAGTTACTTTTATAAAATTAAAATATGATTTTGGTTTAATATATCATTAAATAAAATTTTTATTTATTGTGAAAGTTAGAATAATTTCAAATTCAAATTATAAAGGAGGGGCAGCTAGAGCAGCAGCCAGGTTAAATCGTTCTTTATTTAAATATGGCTTAAATTTTAAATCTGATATGCAAGTTGCTAACTATAGATCAGATATAAACAATGTTATAAAACCCAGCTCCAAATTCACATCAGCATGGTTTATGGCTAGAAGGCAATTAGGAAATATAATCCAAAAAGCGCAGATAAGTGAAAATAAAGTATTGCACTCAACATCATTATTGAAATCCTCATTACATAAAGAAATTAACAAATGCGATGCCGACTTAATCAATTTACATTGGGTTCAAGGAGAATTTATTTCAATAAAATCAATATCTTTAATTACAAAACCAATAGTTTGGACTCTCCATGATCTTTGGCCCTTTCTTGGAAGCGAGCATTATCCCAAAGATATTAATGATAGAAGGTATATTGAGGGATATTCTAAAAATAATCGTTCAAGAAATGAAAAAGGTTTTGATCTGGATCTCTTGACATGGAAAGTAAAAAAGCATTTTTTTAAAAAACCTGTTCAAATAGTTTGTTGTAGCAATTGGCTTGCAAGTTGCGTTCGTAGTTCTGCACTTATGAATTCTTGGCCAGTAGAAGTAATCCCCAACCCTTTACCAACATCAATTTACAAACCTTGGCCAAAACAAAACTGCAGGGAACTATTTAATCTGCCATTAGACAAAGATTTGATTCTCTTCGGAGCACTAGGGGGAACTGAGGATCCTAGAAAGGGTTGGCAATATTTAAAAGTAGCTTTAAAGAAAATATCTTTTAAAAATAATAACGCGCATGCGATTATTTTTGGGCAATATGAACCTAAAGAAAAACCTGATATCGGAATCCCAATAACCTATGTGGGAGAGCTTCAAGATGATCAATCATTAGCGATGCTTTATTCCGCTGCAGATGTAATGGTAGTACCTTCAACAATGGAGAATCTACCTCAATCGGCAACTGAGGCTCAGAGCTGTGGAGTACCAGTAGTCGCATTTAATTGTACTGGATTAGTAGATGTTGTTGAAGATAGAACGACAGGTTACCTTGCTAAACCATTCGACTCTAATGATTTAAGTTTTGGAATTGAATGGGTATTGAATAAAGATAATTACAAATCACTATGTTTAGAATCAAGAAAAAGAGCTGAAAGACTTTGGAAAGAAGAAATAATAACTATGAAGTATGAAGAAATTTATAATAAAGTTTTAGGGCAATAAGAGTTATTGTGTGATTTAACTTTATAAGTTTAATCAGATTTGATTTCCACTAATAATGGATATGAAATACTTTATATGTATTAAATATGCTTTTAAAAATCTTTTTTATTTAAAAATATTCTTAATTTAATATTTAGGAAATTAATTTATAAAGACATTAATATTATTAGAAATTGGTTAACTTGAAAATATATATTCATTTGAAGAATTTTTCAATTTTTAGATAAAGAACAAATATAGGGATTTTAGAAAATATATTTGACATATGCTTTTATTAAATGTTAAATAGTAAGATTATTGGTTCTTATGGAAGTTAACGATAGCGTTGGAGATGATATAACGGCAGATAGAGGAAGCTGGAGTTTTTATGATATTAAACATAATAATTTCCAAGACCATGTTTTAAAGTCTGTTCCTGGATATAGCAAAGGACACGATTACATAACCTGTTTGAGCGATTATTTTGTTTCTTCTGATAGTCTAGTTTATGACATAGGATGTAGTACTGGTTCTCTTATTTCGAAACTCTCCAAATACCATGCCAACAAGAAAGGAGTAAATTTTATAGGTATTGAACCATGTTCGGGTTTTGAAGAAGAATTCCTTACTAACATTTCTTCCCTAAATAGAGAAAATCACAGTTTTGAATTTTTACAAGCTTCTATTGAGGATGTCGAATTAAAGAAGGCTGATCTGTTTATTAGCTACTACACATTACAATTCATACATCCAAGGGTACGTCAATCTATTGTGAATTCAATATATGAATCTTTAAATTGGGGAGGTGGATTTTTCTTATTCGAAAAAGTAAGAGGAGTTGATGCAAGATTCCATGAAATGATTAATCTTGCTTATCTAGAATATAAAAAAACTGTGGGATATACTGATCAAGAGATTATTTCAAAGATGTTTTCATTAAAAGGAGTTCTTGAACCCTTTTCATCAAATGAAAATTTTAATTTTTTAAAAAGAGCTGGATTTAAAGACATAACAATTATTAGTAAAGATTTATGTTTTGAAGGGGTTTTAGCTATAAAGTAGATTATTAGAAGTAATTTTTATATGAAGCTTTCGTCTAAAAATAAAATTATTCAAATGAATAAAAAGTATAAAAATAAAGCTTCTATACAATTCAAATCCAATTTCTATTCAAAGGTAGATATTCAGGGATGGAGAAATAGTCTGATAAGAAAATTGCCAAAATTTAAAGGACTAATTTCTGCAGATTTTGGATGCGGCCTTGGAGATAAAACTGCGGTTTTGTTAGATAGTTATGCAAATATTTTCGAAAAAGCCTTTTTAATAGATTTTTCTTCATCTGCAACAAAATTTGCCAAGCAATATTTTGAAAATCAGGAAAATATTTTTATTATTAATGAAGACGCAATTCTCTCTTTGGAAAAGATTGAAGATAATTCAATTAATATAGTTTTGTTATTTGGTTTTCTTCATGAGATAGAAAATAGGAAGAAATTTCTTTCTATATTAAGAAAAAAACTGGCCAAGCAACATATCGTTTTGGTCAGCGATAATGATCTTTATTTTAATATCAATGAGTTGCATAGAGAATTTATAAGTTTAGGATATGAAGGTATATGTTATAAAAGAATTTTTTCCTTTTTATTTTTCAAATTATTTAAATCTATAGAAAAGAAATTTAGTTTAAATGATTTAATACTAAGATTAATTAAAGGAAGAAGTGATAGTTTTTTCGCAGTTTATTCTTCTGGAAATATAAAAAAATTTTACTAGGTTCACATATTTTTAATTATGCTAAAACTTACAAAAAAAGTTATTAATAAATTATTTAAAAATAATGTTAGCTTTGAACCTGATGCTAGAGATAAATATCTAGAATCTATTGAGTGTTCCTATCTTTTTAGCATTTTTTCTCTATTTAAAGAAGTTGAAAATGTCCCAGGTCATATTATTGAATTAGGAGTAGGAGCGGGTAGAAATTCTATTTTACTTGGAAATCTTTTAAAAACTACAAATCAACATGGTAATGCAAAGTATTATGGTTTCGATTCATTCGGAAGTTATACACAAAAAGATCTTGATGAAAACTCAGGCTTAAGCAAAAAGAAATGGGAAAGAAATAGTTATGAATTTGTTAAGAATAGAATCAATAATTTTGAACTAAATAATGTTTGTAAATTTATTAAGGGTGATATTAGAGATACATTACCTAAATTTATATCTGATAATGAGGAACGTCATTCAGCAGGAACTTTCTTTTGTAGATTTGTTTATATTGATACATCTGCATATACCCCCGCGAAAATTGGATTAAATACTCTTTATAAACATTTATCTAAAGGCGGTATTATTGCAATAGATCAGAGAAGGCAAGGAGGAGAATGGGAAGCTTTCTTTGAATTTTGCTCGGAAAATTCATTAGAACCAATATCAGGAAGATATTTTAACGATGTCCCTGCATATATTTTTAAAAAATAAATACTTAATTAATTAAAATTCATCATATTTCAAATTAACTTTAAAAAGCTTTTCATTTGACCATTTAACTGGTTGCAAACAACCGATGAAATTTTATCTGTTTCAAAAAAATCTCAATCTTACTGCTTTTTATCCAATTCTAAATTTCAAACTTTTATTTTTGTAGCATCTATCAAAGGCATATTAATTATTAGATTAATTTTTCATATATTTTTGTTATATTTATATCATTTGTTTCTAATTTATGAAAGCCGTAGGAGTTAGTAAGTCTCTTGAATTAATAAATTATGAGCTTCAAACAGATGGCTATTCAGTGCTATATCCAAATGATCATTTTTTCAGTGAATATGTTTCAATTAAAAAAAGATTTTCAAAAGAATTAAAAGCAGATCTTTCAACGCCATATAAAGTAAGAATTTTTAAAGAAAAAGATATTAAGAGCCCAAATAATCAAGACCTGCTCGCATACAATAATTTTTGTCTTAAATTAATTAAAATTCTCTCTTACGGTCTCGTTCAGTTTAGTGCAATTTACACTACTTATGATAATAAAGAATCAGAACACATAGCTCAAAAACCTCATTTTGACAGAATTCCAACTCTTAAATTTATGCTCTATCTAAATGATTTGAAATTTGAGAATGGTGCATTTTGTCTATCCCCAGGGAGTCATCATTGGACAAAAGAAAAGTTTCAAATTAATCGTAAAAATTTTTATGATAAGAATTTCTTTAATGAAACTCGTAATATTCCTAATCCAATTATTGATAGATTAACTCCAATTGAAGGAAAATTAGGGACCATCATCATATTCAATACTGATTGTATTCATCACCAAGGTATCGTAAAGTCAGGGGAAGCCTGCATTGTAAGGTCTCATTATTCAAGAGAAGCTTTTAATAAAAAATTTAGGATTAAAAACTATTTAAAAAAATTCTTCTAGAAAAAAATTTTTAAAACTAATTGATATTTTTAGCAAAAATAATTTACAAATTACTTTCTTTTTATCTTTGATAAGTGTTTAAAGTTATCTATTTATTTGACTACTAAAGTAATATTAACCTCCCTAGCTTCCTTCTAATTTTTTATCTTTTTGATAAAAAAAATTTGATTTTTAAATTATAAATATATAAGAAAAGCCACTAAAAATATCTATAGAAGAAGTTAATACCTCGATAGATATTTTTTATAGATCAATATTTTAGTTAAGTATTTAATTAATTCGATAGTTATAAAATACTATTAAATTCTTGAAAATAATCATCAATTCTCATGATGATTGCTTTCTTGGAATTTAATAAAAATTATCAGCAAATTTGACTATTGTTAATTAATAATCTCTAAAGTCTGTTAAAATAGCTAGGTTAAAAATTTTTCTTTTTAGCAAAAAAAATTCAGTGATCTAGTCGCTTTGCTTTATAAAACTTGTTGAATTTAAATGACTATAAATTTAATAGCTGAAATTGGCATCAATCACGATGGTGAGATTAAAAAAGCGATTGAATTAATAAATCATTCGCATAAATCTGGTGCTAATGCTATCAAGTTTCAATACAGAAACTTAAAGAGATGTTATTCCGAGGCAGCAAGAGAAGAGATTGGTGATCAAATGATTAAATCTGAAATAATAAGAAACTTCTTGGATCCAGAGCAAATAATTCAGTTGCTTGAATTTGCAAAGAAACTCGATTTAAAAGTAGGCATAAGTTTTTTCAATCATGAAGATATAAATGATTTTAAAAATATTTTAGATTTTGATTTTTTCAAAGTGCCATCTGTAGAACTTTTAAATTTTAAATTAATTAATAAATTACTTTCTTTTAACAAAGAAGTTCTAATATCTACAGGGTGCAGTACTGAAAACGAAATAATAAAATGTATCGACAAAATTGAAAACTATAAAAATTGGAAGATGCTTCATTGCATATCAAACTATCCACTTAATCTCCAAAATAGTAAGCTTGGGTTTATAACAAGACTAAAAAAATTAACACAAAGGGGGGTCGGATATTCAAGTCATGATGAGAATTGGGAGAATTGTCTTATTGCTGCCACTCTTGGGGCTGAGATTATAGAAAGGCATATAACAACTAGTAAATCCTCATTTGGTTTAGATCATACAACAAGTTCGAATCCAAGCGAGTTTTCTCTTTTGAGCAAATACCTTAAATCCTTTCCAATGATATTGAAGGGAGACAGCCCCAGAATTCTAAATCAAGGGGAATTACTGAATAAACAAAATTTAGGAAGATCTATTTATGCCAAAAGAAATATTCTTAAAGGTTCATTAATAAAAAAAGAAGATATAGAAGAATTAAACCCTCAAACAGGAATAACTCTTTTGGAGTTTCCAAAATATGAAAATAAAATATTAAAGAGAGATATACTAAAAGGAGATGTTGTTGAGAAGAGTCACTTTGATGATCCTTATGAATTTACGAAAGAATCAAAAATTGAGGCTAATAAAAATAAATTTTCTTTACCAGTTAGATTACACGATTTTAATAAAATAAATGACCAATTTGAATTAGAAAACTATGAATTTCATTTTTCCTTCAAAGAGGTTTTAGAACAAGAACTTAATGCCAGAAATTTCCCCAGTGATAAAAAATACAGTATTCATTTGCCTGATTACATTGACTCATCTACGATAATCGACCCCTTTTCAGAAAATAAATTTATAAAACACAAGAGCGAAGAAATTATTAATAAATCTATAAATTTTGCTCGCGAACTACAAGAAAAAACCTCAAAAAATGTTCCAATTGTTGGAAGTTTCAGTATTTGTAAGTCAGAGAAAGAAATCTTTTATGAAAACTATAAAAAACTTATAGAAAAATATGAAAAAATTAATTGCGAATTATTACCTCAGTGGCTACCACCAATTGCATGGTATTTTGGTGGTTCAGTTGACCTTAATGTTTTTAATAGTGAGGAAGATTTAAAATGGCTAAAAACTTTCTCAATAAACATATGTCTTGATATTTGTCATTTTGGAATGTGTATTGCTGGTAATTTTATTTCAAAAGATAATTTTGAAGAATTATTTAAATTAACAAAACATATTCATTTGGCAGATTCTATTGGAATTGATGGAGAAGGCATACAGATTGGTCAAGGGGATACAATTAATAGGTATTTCTTAAAAAAATCCCTAGCTTCACATCACACTAAAGTATTAGAAGTTTGGCAAGGACATTTAAATTCTTATAGAGGCTTTCATGAAGCAATAAAATACTCTCTAGATCTTATTAACTATGAATAAAACCGTACTAATTACTGGCATTAATGGTCAAGATGGAGCCTTACTTGCAGATTTTTTTATAAAAAAAGGTCACGAAGTTATTGGAATATTTAGAAGAGGTACTCAACCTAAGTTTTGGAGACTTGAAGAGTTGAAAATTCTTGATGAAATAAAATGCATTGGATTAGATTTAAGTGATTCAATTACTGTTTTAAAATTACTCGATGAATACAATCCTTCTGAAATATATCACTTAGCAGGTGATAGCTTTGTAGCAGATTCTTATAATAATCCGAAATCTTCCTTATTAAATAACATTGAACATACTATCAATTTACTTGAGGCAATTAGGTATCGTAATTCGAATTGCTGGTGTTTTATTCCCTCTAGTTCTGAGATTTTTGCAGGCACTGAAAAAGAAATATTAAATGAAAAAGATTACCCATTATCTATGAGTCCTTATGGATTATCAAAGTTTGTAAATTTACAAATTTCAGAAATGTATAGAAAAATTTATAATCTGAGAATAGCCTCAGGTATCCTATTTAATCATGAAAGTGAATTTCGATCTAGAAGCTTTGTCACAAGAAAAATTACTTATAACCTTATCAGATTAAAACTAAATCCTAATTCACCTATGTTATTAGGAAACCTAAATACATCAAGAGATTGGAGTAGTGCTAAAGATTTCATTGAAGCCATGTCACTTCTTGCAGAAAAAGATAAAGTAGGATCCTATATTTTTTCGTCAGGGAAATTAACTTCTCTGAGAGAATTTATTCAAATTGCTTGCGAAAAAGTAGGTTTTGATATTTATTTTGAAGGTGAGGGTTTAGATGAGCAAGTTATAGACAAAAAAACAGGAAATATTTTATGTAGAGTTTCTGAAAAATATTTTAGAATTTCTGATACAAAGGGTAAGATTGGCTCTTCTGAAAAATTAAAACTTGAAACAGATTGGAGACCTAAGATAAGTATTGAGAGTATGATAAATAAAATGGTAGAAAAAGATTTAGAGAGAAGATTAAATGGCAAGTAAAATTTTAAATAATTTAAAGGAACGAGTAGATGGACCGATTTTCACAATTTTTACTCCGTTTAATAAAGACCTTTCTATTGATTTTTACTCAATTGAGAAATACATAAATTATTTATACGAAGGTGGAGCCAGGGTATTTTATGTTATGGCCTACAATTCTAGATATTCACAATTAAATAACGATGAGATATTAGAACTAAATCAGTTTTGTATTAAATGCGCAAAAAGTTTAGATAAGAATAATGTTGTCATAGTTGCTGATCCAATACATTGTTCTACTCAAGAGTCAATTAAATTTGCTTTATCTGCTCTGGAAGTTGGTGGAGATGCAATTTCACTAATTATGAGAGAAAAATATTTTTCTGATGATCAAGTGCTTGAACATTTTTCTTTGATTGGAGAGAAATCAAAACTACCTATTGTTATTCATGAAATGCCTTTTTTATCAGGTTTTGATGGTAAACAAATTAATTGGCCTCAGTCATTAATTTTACGTTTACAAGAGTTAGACAATATTCTTGCTATAAAAGAAGATGCAAAAAATTTAGAAGTTGCAAAAATAGTTCTCAGTTTAGAACCAAAGATTAGAACTATTTTCGCAGGTACTAAGAAAACTTTTCTCCCTTTAAAAAGCTTTGGCTTAAGAAGCTATTTAAATGGGATCTCAATAATTGATGCGAGAATTGGTATAAAATTTTGGGACTATTGGCAAGCTGATAATTATGAAGGAATGAATTGGATAATAGATAATTTAGAAAATCCATTTTTTGAAGGCCCGGTATCTAGATACGGTTGGCATCGATGTAATAAAGCTTTGTTAGAGGCAGCTGGACTTATGCATAGAAGAGATAGAATGCCAATGCCAACATTAAAAAGAGATGAATTTGATGAGATAATTTTAATTTATAAAAAAATAAAAAGAAGTCTTGACGAGCTATTTTATTAATAACTAGATTAACTTTAAATTAAGTATCTAAACTAGCTTTGAGAAAGATAGCTTTTGTACCAGCAAGATCAGGCTCTAAAAGATTTCCTAATAAAAACATTACTTATCTCAATGGAAAACCTCTAATTGTATGGGCTGTCAATTCATTTCTATTAAGTGAATGTTTTGACAAAGTCATTTTTTCGTCAGATTCTGAGGAATATTTTGAAATTTTAACAAAATTCATTAGCTCAGACTTAATTGAATTTCATCAGAGATCAGAAAATGAGGCTGGCGATAAGATAAAAATATTCGATTATGTCAAAGAAAATATATATAAATGGTGCGATCCTTATGATCTATTTGCTTTGGGCCTACCAACTTGCCCTTTTAGAAAACCATTACATGTTAAAGAATGCATGAAAATGGCAATAAAAACGGGTAAATCAATTTTTTCTGCCTGTGAATATGATTTTCATGTACCGTTTGCCTTTTCAGCAGTATATGAAAATAGTGAAATTTCAGGTTGGAGTTCGCCATTCAAAGATACTCCATTATTAACAGGCAACACAAGAAGCCAAGATCAAATTAAGTACTTTCATCCAAATGGAGCAATTTATGTT
>MDTE01112525.1_pt1 | contig 36711 bp, 38 predicted proteins | sample 811231 | NCBI WGS metagenome assembly MDTE01 (sample SAMN05326651, study PRJNA326480) | marine metagenome | isolation source: seawater | place: Indian Ocean: Red Sea | collected 2010 | reverse complement strand
GACCGCCGTCGTCGTCGGAGCAACCGTCGTAGTCGTGACCGCCGTCGTCGTCGGAGCAACCGTCGTAGTCGTGACCGCCGTCGTCGTCGGAGCAACCGTCGTCAATCTGTCAACTCCGGGCGAAAGAGTCGTTTCTGACAAAGATGCGGGCTGCTCTGCAGCACCACTGCAAGAAGCTAAGAAAAAGAAAAGCACAACCATCCCAGACCGATTCATCGCAGTTGCCTTCCAAATCTGTCCGACCGCTGGTACGTGTCGATTTGAAAGCCGAAGCGCTGACTTCCTAATGGCGCGCCAAAACTTCCTCGTTGCTCCGAAAGTCGCCGTGTCTGGAAGGCGACCGAACAGGACGTCTAGGGCGTTGCGTTCGACGAGGCCTTCTCCAGGACGAATACCCGTATGACACGGTGACTGGCTCTAACGCGGTATTTGGCATAGCCGGGATAGACCCGGCTCGCCAGTTGAAAGATCTGACCGGTTTCTGCCTCATCAGCCCGACGGGCAGACACTTCGACAGAACGGCCTTTGTACTCGACTGTTGCCGCGGGATCGGATTCGAGGTTGTAGACCCAACCGGGGGTCTGCTTCTGGCCGTAGTTGGACCCGATTACTGCCAGATCTTCCCCTACAGGGATCCCTAGGAGTGGCATCGTCCGACGTCTACCGGTCCTAGCGCCAGTGGTAGTAAACATCAGCACTGGCAACCCAGCGAGGACGGTCGGAACTGTCAGTCGCCCTCCAGTCAACTTGAAGATTGCCTTATCCTGCGGATACAGGGTCCTGGCGAAAAAGGCCGCTCCGAATCGGCTGGACGACACCGTCTGTACTAGCCGTTGCAGGGCATTTGCTGGTTTCGCCTCAAAGCTCAGTTCATGAAGAACACCCATTGTCTACCCCCGGCCAGAAACCTAATCGCTCACAATATTCGCTTATCCAAGAATCTCAATCAGTTGGTTTGGTCGGCGTCTAAATCCACAGTTGCTAGACCTACAGATATTCCCTGAGGATGCTGTCACTAGATCCCGTTGCGCAAAACACGCATACAAAAATCAGCTAGCGAACACATGTCGAGCCCGAAAACAGACCACCACAAACCCCGAAAGCAATGGATCCCATGTCCCGCCAGGTGACTCCAGCAACCATTGAAACTTCTCGACCTTGGCGAAAGCTGACTCTCCTAGGAACATTGGTGTTCCTCCTCCTGTGCGGTGTAGTTGCCTTACCGAAAGTGGCGCGCGCCCATGACCCACTCTTCCTAGAGGAGCAACATGCCGAGCCCGAAAACGGACCACTCCTACCTGATGCTCGGATCTCCTTTGCCCTCTACGGAACCCTGCTTTCGGCGCAAGACCAACGAGGGTTCCAATTTCAGATTCCTCAAGGAGAGCACCTAAAAATCTCACTCCTTGTGCCCGATCTGGCACCGGAAAACACCTTCCCTGAAGGCTCTTTTCCATCACTGGCACTTCGGCGGCCGGATCAATCGGTCCTAGTGCTCAAGGCAAATCTTCGAGAAGAATTTGCGGAACCCTTTAGCGGAACCAACTATCTGCGGCTCCTCGACTTCAGCGAGATAGGAAGTGCAGGGACCTACCAGATCCGCATCACCGGAACCAGGCCAACAAGATTCACTGTCTCCATCGGCTACATCGAGGCTTTCGGAACACCGGTGGGCAACATGACCAATCGGAGCTCAAATACTTCTGCTCTAACTGAGTGGTATACAACTCCCCCTCCACCAAACCGAAGTGACACAGGCTCGCCAACCACGACACAAGAACAATCTGCAGCGGAAACCGTTCCTGCACCTACAAGTCGACCTGAGGCAGAAGTGGTCTCACCAAAAGAGACCGACGGCCGCAAGCGCAGCCCACTGCTGGTTGCAGGCGGTCTAGTTGCACTGGCCGCCATAGCTCTCATTCCACTAGTCCGACTTCAAAAACGCGGCGGTCTCTGACGTTCGACTTCGTAGTGGAGAGCATGAAGCGAGACATAGCTAGACCAGCCTTCAAACAAGAACCGATAGTCCATGAACCCTTGAGATCAGGGAAGTTGGAAAACACCGTCTACCACTTCCATGGTCTGCTCCTGCAGGCCTGCGGCGCCCTGACCAATAGGGCCTGACTCAAGCGATCAGCCTGTAGCTGCCTCGCATTTTTGGAGAAGAGCGTCAAAGATGACTTCGCCACCACTCAACAGCATGGAGTACTGCCCGGTCTGCAAATTTCCGTATCCGAAGCTGCCCGCATAAATCTTGTAGGTACCGGTCTCACAGAGCTGGACTGAAACAAACGAATTAGTTCCTAGGTGATCGTCGTTCATCGCGACAATCTCACCAAGCGGCCCGCGGACCTCAAGGTAGGTGTCGAAATGGCTGGATGTCATCTGAATCTGGACAGATGTCCCGGCCCGACCAAAGAAGATCCACTCGTCTGACAATCCTGAATGTTTGAAGTCCTGAACCTGCTGGCCCGGGAGCAGCATCTCCACCGTGACGATGGTGGTGGTAGGTACAGCGGTCGTTGTTGGAGGTACCGGGAGGTACGACAACTGAATCTCTCGGCTGATCAGAGCTTGGAGGTGCCGTTCATAGGTGGCGGGTCCATAGGTCCAATCGGCATCCATGCCGAGCACGATCTGAAGAACCTGAACACGTTCACTGGTCTCCCACCACCAGTAGTCGTCGGTTAGCACCGCGACCTCATCGATCTCGGGTGCTGGCTCCTCCGCCTCGGGGTCGACAGGAAGTGTCGGTTCCAGTGTGGTCGTTGTCTCACTAGGAACGATCGAGGTGGTGACCCTCACTGGCTCGGTGGTGGTGGCCACCTCTTGTGTGGTCGTCGCAACGGTTACAGTCGGCTCAGTCGGCTCAGTCGGCTCAGTCGGCTCCGAAGTCGACGGTGCAATGGTCGTCATCGTCGAAATGGTCGACGAGGGGGCAACGGTGGTGGTCGGCATGTTGGTTGCCAAGGTGGTCGCCGGCACCGTAGTTGGCACTACCACAACTTCTGGATCGCCACTGAAGGCTCCAGACACGAGAGCGACGACGAGGCCGGCCAGTACTAAAGAGCCTGCGACCAAAAGACGAGTCCGGGTCTGATGCCTCTCACGTTCCTGCTGCTGACGCTCCTCGGCTTCACGTAGTTGGTTGGCGACCTGCTCGCGGTCGGCCTCGGCAACCTCTAACTGCTCTAGGACGCGGGCCCGTTCGGTCCTTGCCGCCTCCTGCTCCCGTTCGATCTGCTCAGCAGCCTTGCCCGCTGTCTCGCGTTCACGCTCTAACGACGCAAGTTCCGAGGCCTCCAACTCCTCCTTCAAGCGCGCGATCTCCTCACGGCTCTCGCGGAGCTTCATGTGGAGATAGTTGTTCTTAGCCATTAGGTGTTTGCCGCTCGGAGCACGTCTAGGTGAGTTAGGAATTCAATGGTGCCCGGCCAACGCTGACGGCGCGTCAATTTTGCGCAAGCCCACGTTAGAGCAGCCATTCTGGCGTCCCCTCGTCTCATCACCACCACCTCACCCCAATCAGCATGATGGCGAATGAACTCCAATCGGTGGACCATTCCGTATAACCAACGACAGGATGGTTCATCGGATGAGGACCCGAACTGCGTCGGATGGTTCCCCAGCCCCGATGCCATTCTCGTAGGTCACGCGAACTAGGTATTCCGACCCAGTTACAAGACCTCCGATCCGAGCCGTGGTAGTCGCCGGTCCGGCCTCATAGGTCTTCCACCCTTCACTTCCAACAACAGCCAAATCAACCAAAATCCGAGTAATCGCCGACCCGCCATCCGAAGGACGCCGCCAACGAAACACGAGGCCATCCACCTCACCGACGGCCATGAGGCTGGTTGCCTGGTCAGGAATCGTGGCTGGCACAGCAGCAACTGACGTCGTTCCACTCATCCCGATTTCTGTGACTGCAGCAACGCTGAACTGGTATTCGGTTCCGTTTCGCAAGCCGTAGACGGTCGCCGTCGTTGATGTGCCGACTTCACCGTCAACAACGCCCCAACTAGAACCGTCGTCGACCGAATACTCGATCCGGTAGCCAAGAATTGGCGAACCTCCATCATGAGTTGACGGTGTCCAGGACAGCGTCACATTTCCGTCGCCCACTCTGGCCTTCAAAGCTGAAACCGGATCTGGACGTCCTGCCACCGCAGATACCACTGACCCCGTCGGCCCTCGACCAACTGCTGTAACAGCTGCGACTCGGAAGTCCTCTTGCGTTCCATTGGTCAGCCCATGAATAACTGCCGTGGTCGTCGCAGAATATTCGTCGTCAACAATCGTCCAGCCCCCGTCGATACGGCGTTCCACCACGTAGTCCAGAATTGGTGAACCACCATCATCAGCCGGCGCAACCCAGGAAAGCTGAATGTGCTCGTCGCCAACAATTGCCGCTAGTCGAGTCGGCGCAGCCGGCTGTCCCACCACTACTGTCACCGGTTCCGAGGCTGGACCTGGTCCTCGGCTATTGACCGCCATTACCCGGAACTTGAGGATGGTCTCATTGGCCAAGCCGGTGACTTTCAAGGAGGTCTCGGTCGTCGTCCCCACGTCAATCGTGGTCCACTGGACTCCGTCAGCTGAGTACTGGACCACGTGGTCTACTACGGGATCGTCCTCGGCCGAGTAGGCCGCCGTCCAAGCAAGAATGGCGGCCGTGTCTCCACCGCGACCTGTCAATCCAGTGGGCGCAGCCGGTGGCCCTACAGGCGAAACGGTCACCTGCATTGGGCCCACACTTCGTCCCATGCCATCCACGGCGGTGACATGGAACGTATAGGTCCTCCCGTTGACCAAGCCATCTACGGTATGGATCGGACTGGTCAAGCCATCGAAAGTCCGCCATGGATCACCCACTCGGGCCTCTATCCACGCCGAATGCCCACTCAACCGAGTCGCCACGTTGGGATATGTCGGATCGGCACAGGCACCCGCGAGTCCATAGGACGTCACGCCGATCAGACGCAGCATCCCCAGTTCGGCTGTCACTGGTCCGCCACTGTCCCCTCCGCACGCTCCGACTCCGGCTGGTCCACCAACACAAAGTTCGTAATCGCCCCGAAAGCCTCGCCAACTCCCGCAGTAGTGCTCGCCCGGCCCAGCAAGTATCTGCCCTTTAGCTACCTTGAGAATCGATTCGTATCTTTCGCTATCAGCTGTTATCGCCCCCCAACCCGCTACCTCGACTGCCGTTCCCGCCATGGGAAGGTTCCCGTCGTCCTGCCAAGGAATCGGTGTTCCAGCGGAGTCTGACGCCAGTTCGATGAGGCCGATGTCGTGGAGTATCCGGTTGGCGTCGTAGGACTCGTGGACGTGGAGGGCCACGGCGTCTATCCGATCAGCAGTGGTGACAGCATGGAGGTCTGCCAAACCGCCAACGACTTCTACGTCGTCAACGGATTTGTCCACAATGCAGTGTGCAGCTGTCACAACCCACCGTGGCGCCACCAGCGTTCCGCCGCAGTAGTGGGCTTGGAAGGCATCGGGCTGCCCCGAGGACAATAGAGCAACCGCGTGGTCCCGTTCACCGACAGAAACCTTCGTGCCGCCGACGATGCTGGGTAGCCGTATGGCCATTCTCCTTTGAGTTGAGCGAAGTGAAGCCACTGACGGGGGGATTGACGTCGGTCGAGTGGTCGACGTGGCTCCACGGATGACGGCTGTTCCCGAGTTGACGCGTGTCTCGTCGAAATACACGACGGTGTATGAGACAACCTCCTGTGCGTCCGGTGTGCTCCAAGCCAGATCGACAAAGCTGTCTCCGGCGGTAGCGACGAGCCCTTCCACCTCGACTACTTCGACAGCGGAAATGGGTGCCGCAGAGGTTGTCAACGAGTGAAGTCCAACTCCGACCTCGTTCGTTGCCGCAATTCGGAAGTGATGGGCAACGCCATTTCGTAGACCCTCGATTGTCGCACCACGTGCCGATCCTGTGACCACCGCCGTGTTCCAAACCTCGTCTCCTTCGTCGCCGGAAATTTCTCGGTGATCGATCTGGTAGCCAGTAATCTCCGACCCGCCACTAACTGGGGCCCTCCAGGAGACATCCACGGCCCTGTCCCGGGCAACCACTTCAAAACTAGAAGGACGACCTGGTGGCAGGAAATCCCCGTTGACAAAGCCCCACTCACCACCCGCCTCAATTTTCAGGATCCGAGTTCCTGCTGGGATCCGCACTCGACTAACGACGCCACCTTCCTGGGAAAGGAATTGGCCTGTTGGAGTTACGTCACTCTCAGGCCTTTCGACGGGATTTCCGTCGAAACCAAGGGCCCACAAAGCGATTCGTCCGTCCCCGACATGTCGGTATCGCAACGTCGTACCACGAACTGCTGCCGGAACGAGAAGCACCTCATCACCTGAACCCAACGTGACCTCATCCGTCAAGATGTCCGAGCTCTCAGTCAGGGCATTAAACGACAACGCCCATTCCCCATCGGCGATGACGTCCAATACGGCAATGGAACCTGGTTCGTCAGCTAGTGCACGGCCGGTAACAGGTCCCATCCGATCGACAATTACCTCAACGATCTCCCCGGAAAGGTCGCGGCCCACGACGCGGAACGCCCCGGCACCTGCGTGCTCATAGAACACCACTCGATGGTCGACTGGTGGCGGTTGGTCCAGGAGAACTGTCCGGTTCCCGTTGCCGAAGGCTTCGGGAAACGGCAGGTCGGGAGGTGGAATGACGTCAACGACTGGTTGTGGCTCAGCAGTTGTGCCGTTCTGTTCGGCATCAATACCGGCCAAGAACGAGAGGATCGTCGCTCCATAGCCTTGAGTTTGTTCTCGGCTGATGCAGTAGTGGTCGGCGACCCGGTCAAGAACGGCGAGGTCGGTACCTGTCCAAGTGGTGGCGAATCGATATGGACCATATGGATCCAGTTGGTCAGCCAAGCCCAGCTCGCACTCCGATGCGGATCGGCCGGAGATTTGCAGCAAGAAGTCGATCACACCGACTCCGACGCTCTGGAGGTCGGCTGGCGAACGATAACCGAGGTGGTCGGTCGCCCACTGCAGGTCGACCAGATCTAGTTCGGAGTAACCAGTCCCGACCACATCGGCCCGGGCCACACTTGCACCAAACGCCAACATCGTGGCGATAGTCAAGAGAATGAACAGGAGAGACTCCAGTCCCAGTGGGACTGCCCGTCCTGGGACCTGAGTCGGCGACTGCACCGGACCTCCCGTCTGCTCAACACCGGCGGACACCACCCTAGGCTCCGATCATGCCCACAGAACTCGCACCCACCGATATCCCGCCGGCAGATCCGACAGATGTGGAGTTCGCTATTCAGATCGCTCGTGAGGCGGGTGCCCTGACCTTGGAGTTATTTCGCAACCCGAACCTGCAGGTTGATGGGAAGGCCGACGGGACTCCAGTCACTGCAGCCGACCGCAAGGCTGAACGACTTTTGCGCGAACGGATTGCATCGTCCTATCCCATGGATGGCGTGATTGGTGAAGAAGAGGGCAGTACTGCTGGTACCTCAAGTCGCAAGTGGATTCTCGATCCAATCGATGGCACCCAGTCGTTCATCCATGGTGTTCCCCTTTATGCCAACCTCGTCGCTCTTGAAGACGCATACGGGCCGGCCGTCGGGGTAATCAACGTCCCGGGTCTAGATGAGTGCATATGGGCCGGTCGAGGCCACGGCTGCTTCGCGAATGGAGAACCCACCTACGTAGACGACAGGAAAGACCTCCGCGGGGCCTGCATCGTCACAAGCGGTGTCGACTACTGGCCATCAGCAGCCATGCTGGACGATTTTGCGGGACGCGGAGCGGTGATCAGGACGTGGGGCGATGCGTATGGCTATGTCCTTGTTGCCACCGGACGCGCCCATGCGATGATCGACCCTGTCGTCAGTCGATGGGATGTCGCACCGATGTTGACCATCATTCCCGAAGCAGGTGGAGTATTCACCGATCTTTCTGGAAAGATCACCGCTGAGGGTGGCGATGCTCTAGCTACTAACGCTGGGTTATCCAAACAGATCTTGGAATTAGTTGGTCGCTGAACTTCTTCAGCCATCTAACCGACTTTTGAATGCATGCCTTCAACTTCTGCAACCTTACGAGAGGGACTGTTCACCTTCGAAAATCTGAGCCTCAAGTCCCCGACTCGCCAGGTCGTGCAGAAAGGCCACCGGTTCAACCATCTCACCGAGGCCGGCAAGGCCCTGAACCCGGTGACGGCCAGCCAATATCCATTCGGCAGTCGTAGCAGCCACCGTAGCGGCGGCGACCGCTGGCCGCTCCGCAGCCCCCAGGACGGCAACATCCTCGGCAATACCCCTGCGGCCCCGCACCTCTACCCGTATTGCTCCCGTGCCGCCCTCCTGATGGGGTGGCGTCAACATAGGCAAAGGAGCGGTTAGGCGATCACGGCGGGTAGCAGCCATGCGGGCCGTAATACGTTCGACGTTGGGTAGAGCATGGTGCAACAAAACCGGATCGGGCAGAGCTGCTCGGTAACAGTCCCGTGGTCCGACCGGATCAGGAAACCAGACCAACTCCCGTCCTGATCCACCTGGCCGACGGACCCAGCCTTCGAGGTAGCTCCTGCTGACCCGTTGACCGCTTCTATGTACGTTTTTTCCACGCCAGTCGTAGGACCGCCGACTCAACGCCCGGTGGTGGACGAGGGCGCACGCCGGACCACCAGTTCCCACCTTGGAGACGTGGATCTCGTCAACCCTGTCGAACCAGGTGACGGCATGGACTACCAAGACACAAGAGAGTCCCGGTCCAAAGCCCGATCCCACCGCTACCGGCACCCCTGCTCGAGCTGCTGAATCAGCTAGTCGGAGAACGGCAACTGTTTCGGCGAGGCCATCTCCTACTAGAACGGCAGGTCGACCACAATCGATAGCCGCCTCCGTCGCCTCCACCTGAGTTCCTCGTGGTGTCGCCACGACGACTAAGTCAGCTTCGAGCCGGCTCGGAAAGGGTGCGTGTTCGATCGCAACACGCGATCCCAAAGCCCGAGATGCTCGGGCCAAGCGGTCAGGTTCGATATCGCGCAGCACAATCCGGTCAACTGCGTCGGAAGCCAGTAGGCGTCGGGCCACACGCGCTCCAACCGCCCCGGCACCGAGAACGGCAACACAAGTCATCTTCGCTCCGGACCTGCCAATGGACGCCACCCGCCCGATCGACGCGGAACCCCGTCACCGCCACGGATTCTCAGCGTGGCTGCCACTGCGGCAGCCACGCTCACCGCAGCCAAAGCTCGTCGAATAACACGCATGGGCGTGGGGCTAGCTGGAATCGAACCAGCGACCTCACCCTTATCAGGGGTGCGCTCTAACCGACTGAGCTATAGCCCCGGAGAACCTCAAACGGTATCGCTGCCAGAAGAGGACTCACTACTCACTACTTCTTCCCCAGCAGAACGGTCCCCTACAACGACGTCACCCCGACGGAGGCGTCGTTGACGAACAGCCGTTTCCTCTTCAACCATCGTGAATCGCACTCCGCCGGTTAGATCACTGATCAAATTAAAAAGGATCACCAAGATCACTGTTACTCCAATGCCACCGACTACCAACACCAAACCTCCCAGAACGAAAATCCGGAAGATCTGGGAGGTATCAAACTCAAACGTTTCAAGAGCAAAGAGTTCTTCGATGAATGACTCCACCTTTTCGATCGTGCCTGCTTCGTCAGCTGCGCTCCACAGCATTCGGGTGGCTATGACCATCAGACCCCAGACGCAGAGATAAAAGACCAAGCTGACCTTGAGGACCGACCACGGTTCAATGTGACGCACCAATCGGCGAACCCGACGCACCCGGTATCCCCTCCGGTGAGTTGGCGGGCCGGGTTCCTGCAAAACTGCCGTAGTTTCGTCACGTCGAAGACCCGAAGGACGCCACGTCCGGCGGTTCCAGCGTCGATCGCCTCGAAAGGTCGGTTTGGCTTCCAGGTCCACAGTTGGATAACCCTCTCCAAGACCTTCTTCTGAATCCACTTCTTCAAAATCAGAATCGGACTCGGTGGTTGCTCGGGCAAGCAGATCAGCAGACGAGACGACCGTCGCTCTACCCTCGCCGTCCTCCAACCCAACGCCATCCATATGCTCACCCTCATCGTCGGGAGGCGACTGGACGATCTCGTCGGAGGCCACGGGCCCGGAGTCTACGGTCCCTATTCACGCCAAATCGGGCGCGGCTGGCAATGCGCTCTCAGCGTCATGGTCCGAAGATCCAGTGGACCGATCTAAGACCCCGCAACTGTGAAGTTCACACCTCGTCGTTGAAGTCCTCACTGGGTGCCGGTGAAACGGCAACGACATGCTGATTCTCACCGGGCGACATCACACGCACTCCGGTGGCGTCTCGTCCTTGTATCGAAATGTCTGACGCCGGCATGCGGATGATCATTCCCGCTGTAGTCACGGCGAAGAGATCATCATCATCGGACACCACCAGAGCGCCAGCCACACGACCCCGACCATCAGTAGTTCTAATCCCGCGCACCCCGAGACCAGCCCTACCCTTGGTAGCGAATTCACTGAGGACGGTTCTCTTGCCGAAGCCTTCGGTAGTGAGGTGAAGAATCATGGCCTCGTCGTCGGCCACGCAACATGAGACCAACTCGTCGTCCTCTCTGAACTTCATGCCCAGAACACCGGCAGCATCTCGCCCCATGGCCCGCACATCTTTTTCGGAAATCCGGAGGGTCTGACCGGTTCGGGAAATCAAGAAAAGGTCGTCCTCGCCGTTAGTGGCGACTACGGCAACCAGTTCGTCTCCATCGTTGAGTCGAATGGCGATAAGACCAGCCTTCAAGGAAGAGTCGTATGCGGTAAACCGCGTTTTCTTGACACGACCACTCCTCGTAGCGAAGAAGAGGAATCTTTTTGATTCGTAATCCCTCGTGTCGATGACCGCTTGTATCCGTTCCTCAGGTTGAAGGGGAAGCAGGTTGACAATTGAGGTGCCGCGGGCTGTCCTTGAAGCCATTGGAACCTCGTGTGCCTTGAGCCGATACACCTTTCCGCTGGTCGAAAAGAACAGAAGATACGAGTGGGCCGTTGTGTGAATTAGGTGGGCGACGGCGTCTTCATCCTTGAGTTTGGCACCGGTCACCCCTTTGCCTCCGCGTCCCTGAATCCGAAACTCGCTTGTTGACATCGTCTTCACGTAGCCAGAGGTGCTCATAGCAAATACCAGTTCCTCGTCGTCAATGAGGTCCTCGATGTCGAGTTCGCCCGGATCATGAACCAATTCGCTGCGTCGGGCGGTGGCGTAGCGGTCCCGAACTTCAACTAACTCATCCTTGATCACCGCCCGGAGTTGGACCTCGTCGGCGAGGATTTTTTCCAGTTCGGCAACCGTGGATCGAAGTTCTGCCATTCGATCATCGAGGTTCGTTCGGCCTAGACGGGTCAAGCGAGCCAGTTGCATGTCAAGAATGTGGTTGGCCTGAACTTCAGTGAAGCCGAAGTCTTCCGCCATTAGCGCAGCTCGAGCTGCAGAACGGTCTTCTGAACCTCGGACGAGGGCGATGATGTCATCGATCCGGTCGAGGGCCTTCAACAGTCCCTCTGTGATGTGCGCCTCATCGCGGGCCCGATCCAGACGATGTTCACTTCGTCGTCGGACCACCACCACCTGGTGCTCCACGTATGCAACTAGGAGCTCACGCAGATTCAACGTCCGAGGAATACCATCGACGAGGGCAACGGTGTTGACGGAGAAGGTGGTCTGCAGCGGAGTGCGTTTGAACAAGTTGTTCAAGATCACTAACGCCGGGGCATCCCGTTTCAGAGAAATAACGATTCGTGTGGCGCCCTGGGCTGACTCGTCGTTGATGTCCGCAATTCCTTCGATTTCTCGGGCATCGACCAGATCTCGAATTTTTGACATGATCAGGTTCGGACTGGCCTGATACGGCAATTCGGTAACCACAATCCGATCGGTTTTGGGACCTGTTTCGATATCTGTTCGAGCTCTCATTCGCACCTGTCCCCGACCGGTCCGGTAGGCCTCCTTGATGCCAGACCGTCCCAGAATCAGTGCGCCGGTCGGAAAGTCTGGTGCTGGCAAGTGAACCATCAGGTCGTCCGGAGTGGAGTCAGGGTGGTCAATCAAATGGATAGTGGCGTCGATGACCTCTTGGAGGTTGTGCGTCGGGATGTTGGTTGCCATGCCCACTGCAATGCCCTGACTTCCGTTTACAAGCAGGTTGGGGAACCGGGCAGGCAAGACCTCGGGTTCGCTGAACTCTCCTGAGTAATTGTCGACAAAATCCACGGTGTCTTCGTCAATCCCGTCCAACAACTCCAAAGCGAGGGGGTTGAGCCGACATTCCGTGTACCGGGCCGCAGCCGGCGCGTCATCGGGCGAATAGCCGAAGTTCCCCTTGGCATGGATTAGTGGGTCTCGGAGGCTGAAAGCCTGACCCATCCGAACGAGAGAGTCGTAGATGGCTTGGTCCCCGTGCGGGTGGTACTTGCCCATTACCTCGCCCGTTACACGGGCACACTTCATGGTCGGTCGGTCTGGCCGAGCCCCCAAATCGAACATTCCCCAAAGGATCCGGCGGTGAACCGGTTTGAGGCCGTCACGAGCATCGGGGAGGGCCCGCGCGACAATGACGGACATGGCATAGTCCAGAAAGGACTGCTCCATCTCTTCCTGAATTTCAATAGGTTGGATTGAGCCAGCAATCCTTTCCTCGTTGGATTCGCCTTCTCGGATTTCGGTCTCGTCATCCATCAGATATCCAAAAACCGAACGTCATGAGCATTTGTCTGGATGAACCGCTTTCGGCTCTCCACGTCCTCACCCATGAGCGTTGAAAAAACCTCGTCTGCGATAGCCAACATCTCCACTGAAACTTGAAGCAGGCTCCGACGGACCGGATCCATCGTCGTTTCACGGAGCTCGTCGAAATCCATCTCGCCAAGGCCCTTGAGCCGCTGGAACTCCTTCTTGTGAGAAGGATTGTCTTCCATAAAAGCATTCTTGGCGTGGTCGTCTTTCAGGTAGACCTTCTCCCGTCCAACGATCGTTGAGTACAAAGGAGGCTGGGCGATGTAAACGTGCCCTGACTCAACCAGCGCCCTCATTTGACGAAAAAAGAAGGTGAGAAGCAAGGTCCGGATGTGGCTGCCATCCACGTCGGCGTCGCACAACAAAATCACCTTGTGATAACGAATTCTCTCCAGATCGAAGTCTTCACCGAATCCAGCCCCAATTGCTTGGATGAGGGTTTGGACTTCCGTGTTCTTGAGCATGCGGTCAGAACGAGCCCGCTCAACATTCAGGATCTTGCCTCTAATCGGCAGAATAGCCATGGTGTGAGGATCCCGAGCCTGAGTAGCTGAGCCTCCGGCTGAATCGCCCTCCACAATAAAAAGCTCAGACTCTCGGGGATCCTTCGACGCGCAGTCCTTCAACTTGTCTGGCATCCCAGCACCATCTAGCGCCGACTTGCGACGAGCTGACCGTCGTGCGTCTTGAGCGGCAACTCTGGCGCGCTGCGCGTTGATTGACTTCTGAACGATGCGTTTAGCCTCGGAAGGGTGCTCCTCCAGCCAGTCGGCAAGCCGGTCATTTGTGGTTCGCTGGACTAGTGAGCGCGTTTCCACATTGCCCAATTTGGACTTTGTCTGTCCCTCAAACTGCGGTTCGACAAGACGGACACTGATGATCGCGGTGAGGCCCTCACGGATGTCCTCACCTTGAAGGTTGTCGTCCTGGTCGCGCAGCATCCCCCTCTTCTTGGCATAGCGATTCATCACTGCTGTTAGGGCGCTGCGAAAGCCCTCCTCGTGCATCCCACCTTCGAGGGTGTTGATGCCATTAGCGAACGAGTGGAGGCCGTCAGAATTGAAACCCGTATTCCACTGAAAGGCAATCTCAACCTCTTGGTCATCTTCGATGCCCTCCAGATATCCAACCTCGTTGAAAAGTGACTCTTTGGAGGCATTCACGTGGACCACAAAATCACGGATGCCACCCTCATAACAGAATTCGACCTTTTCATGCCGCTCGTCGGATCTTCCATCGTTAAGACAGATTCGAAGGCCACGATTGAGGAAGGCCATCATCTGAAATCGCTCGGCAAGGGTCTGAAACCGAAATCGAGTTTCATCGAGGATGCTTCCATCGGGCCAAAACCGAACCGTCGTTCCAGTTCGCCCATCCGGAGCATCACCAATCTCTGTCAATCGGGTTTCCAAGCGTCCGCCATCAACAAAGTCCATGTAATGCCGTCGTCCGTTTCGGTCGATTTCAACCTCTACGCGCGATGACAAGGCATTCACCACTGATATCCCAACACCATGGAGCCCCCCGGAAACCTTGTATCCGTCCCCACCAAACTTGCCGCCTGCATGGAGGACTGTTAGAACCACCTCGGCTGCTGTCAAATCCTCATACTGATGGTGAAGTTCCACCGGGATACCGCGCCCATCATCCGAAACCTCACACGCTCCATCCTCGTGCAAGGTGACGTCAACCGTGGTGCAGTGACCAGCCATCGCCTCGTCTACAGCATTGTCAACGACTTCCCACACGAGGTGGTGGAGTCCAGTGGGACCAGTCGAACCGATGTACATACCCGGTCGTTTCCGGACCGCTTCGAGTCCCTCAAGGACAGTGATATCTGCAGCTTCGTATGACGTCTCAGTACTGGTCATCAGGTCCCTCCGTAAGGGCTATAGAGGGAAAGAAACCTCAGACCGAAGACATACAAAATTCAGGGAAAACCGCAGGTCAGAGGGTATCTTCACGGTCCACACAGCCTACCATTTATGAACCACTCAACAATGGATCCGTTAGGCCTCGGAATCCCCTTTTCGAATCCTGCTGCCAATCCATTTTGACCGAGTCATGAGAGGTCTCGACGTCCCGTTTTCGGCTCCACCCGAACCCGAACAGCAGTTATTGTCCCAGGTCCAACAAGGGCGTCGATGCGCTCTAAAAGTGTGGCCTCCAGCCAAGCGATCTGGCTTGCCCAAGCGGGATCATCAACACCGACAATCAACTCCGATCCGCGGACAGCTACTGCTCGTATACGGATGGCTATCTCTTCACCGACCACTTCTGGCCAGCGCTCCATCACGAGCGTCGTACTATCGATATCCGGTGCACCAAGGCCAGTCAAAAGACGCTCAAGTGTCTTTCGAAGACGAATCGGTTCTGACTGGCTGCTCATCCGGATGCTCCAGGCGTACTGGCCTCAAACCCAGTGTCAACACTGTTTGTTAAACGATCAAGGTCAAGCACCTTGTCGATGCGGACACCTTCCGGGACCACTCCAGCCGTCGTGATGACGACCTGAGCATCAGGAACCATCGATACCAGGGCTTCTGATCGACCGGAATCCAATTCCGAGAAAACATCATCAAGCAGTACCACGGGCTCGACTCCCGTTCTCTGAGCAACTAGCCGGTGTCCAGCAAGACGAAGGGCTAAGGCCACCGAACGCTGTTCGCCCTGTGAGGCATGAGTTCGCGAAGACATGCCATTCAGGGTGAGTATGACGTCGTCCCGATGAGGACCCAAAGTGGTCATCCCTCGTCGAACATCGTCGCTACGGGCCTGTTGAATTGCAACACCCAAGCCCTCCGCTGACCAGTTGTCCGCGGTAGTCACGGTCAGCGTGCTTCTCCCTGAGGAAAGTTGGTCGGATACCGCGGTCGCCAAAGGTTCAAGGTCGATGAGGGTGGCACGTCGGACAGCGGCAATGGCTTCACCGGCAGCCGTCAACTTTGCGTCCCACACATCTAGTGTCGTTGCAACATCTGGTGTGAGACGACCACGGGCTTGCTTTAGTAGGGCATTTCGCTGACGAAGTATTCGATCAAACTCGGTTCGAAGTGCATAGTTTGGCGGGTGAAGGTCAACCAATAAATCATCGAGCCAAGTCCGACGCCCACTGGGTGAACTCTTGACTAATGCCAGATCGTCAGGAGTAAAAACTGTGGCTCGCAGATAGCCCAACAAGTCTCGAAGACGGGCTACGCGCTGTCGGTTTACTTGGATCCGGTTCCGTCCTTTTGAAGCAATTTCCGCCTCAAGTAAGACCTCGCGCTGACCGTCGTATACCTCCGCACGAACGATTGCCTTCTCATATCCGTGTTGAACCAGCGCATCTGTTGGCGCTCCGCGGAAGGACGAGCCTTTAGAAAGCCAAGCTATGGCCTCGAGGAGATTGGTCTTTCCCCAACCATTTGGCCCCGATAGAAGTGTTACTCCAGGATCTAGAGACACTCTGATGTCTCGATGGTTCCGGTAATTGGCCAACCAAAGTCGAGAGATGGTCACGATCAGATCTGATCCTTGTAATCAACCCCTGGACGCAAACCTGTTAGCTGGCTGATCAGGAAACCCGCACGGGCATCAAGAGGTACAAAAACTGCTCATCGCCTATCGAACGGAGCACAGCCGGCCGGCTCGCTTCGCTCGTCTCTAATCGGACTTCCTCGCCCGGGCTCACTTCCAAACCATCAAGGAGAAACTGCGGATTGAAAGCGACAGTCAAATCCGTACCGACGTAGGTCGCATCAATCGTTTCCCGTGCTTGCCCCACGTCCTGGGTGATGGCTAAAAGCTCCAACCCATCAGATGACATCGCTAGACGAACAGGTGTTGCTTCCTGAGCGAGAATCCGCACACGCCGAACAGCTTCCTGCAGGGCAATACGGTCCACTACTAGGGAATTAGGGTGATTATCAGGAATAAGGCCGCTGTAGTTCGGAAACTCGCCTTCGATCAACCGAGTAACTACCTGAACATCCCCGACTTCAAAGGCCGCATCTCGTTCTCCGAGTGTGATAGTCAGCTCTTCAAAATCACCGAGAATCAGTCCCACTGTCTGTAAGGCCCTAGACGGAACAAGAACTGTTTGGTCCCTCCCTAAAACCGACGTTCCTGGAAGGTCCCTTACAACCAAGCGATATGAGTCGGTAGCAACAAGGCGAAGGCCATCTGCCTCAGCTGCCATCAAAACTCCCGTAAGGACCTGGCGAGAATCATCAACGCTGGCTGCCTTCGTTACTTGATCTAACGCGTCAGCTACGGATCCGGCATCAAGAGTGACTGACTCTCCACCAGGTTCTTCAAACTTCGGATATTCGTCGGCTGACATAACACGCAGACTGAAGTCCGACCGACCGGACACCAAACTGGCTCCCTTATCGTCCGCAGAAAATTCGACCTGACCACTTTCCAGAGCCCTAACAATTTCAGCTGCTAGGTCAGCAGAAAGGACTACTGATCCGTTCTGTTCGCCCCCAACCTCGATGGTCACCTTGACTGTCAGATCTAGATCGCTACCCACCACGGTCAGGCAGTTACCACTGAGTTCGAGATAGAGCCCAGACAAGACCTGAAGAGTTCCCCCTCGGCCAGCAACAGCACGACGCGCAGTTGAAAAGGCATGATCAAGAACATCGCGCTCACAACGAAACTTCACAGGCTGGTCACTTTCACCACGTTGTTTATCTAAATAGGTTGTAGCAGTAATAGGTGTTGTGGATTGTGAATGAGTACCCATCATCGCAGGTCAGGAGGGATGGGAAGGGTTTCAACTTATCCACGTTCTTCAACAGCTAAGCAGAGGGATGGATCAACGGCTGTGGATCATGGAGACAGCGTCCACCGCGGTTCCACAGGCTTAACCACGCTGAATAACAAGTTGGACCATGGTGTATCCACAGGTACTTACTGGATCGGACTAGTGAATCAATCGCCTGACCGGATAGAGGAAACGAGTGCGGAGACTTGGTCATAAATCTCTCGGCGTTCCGGCATGAGCCTTGTGATCTTCTCTACAGCATGAATAACCGTAGTGTGGTCTCGACCACCAAATTCTCGGCCAATGGCTGGGTAGCTGAGGTCAGTGAGCTCGCGGAAGACATACATCGATACTTGTCGGGCAGTCACCAAGGGTCGTCTCCGACTCGCACCAACCAGGTCGTCGCGGCTGAAACCGTAGAACTGGGCTGTCCGGCCGAGGATCAATTCAGGGGTAATAACAAGTGGTGCCGAGTTGCTGATCAAATCTTCCAAGACTGAAACAGCGAGATCATGGGTACACGGCACCTGATTGAGGCTTGAGAAGGCGATCACACGGGTTAAAGCACCTTCGAGTTCGCGGATGTTCTCCGCAATGTTTTCAGCTATGAATAGGAGAACATCGTCGGGAACAGGGTTCCCAGGAGCAGCGCGTTCAACCTTTTTTCGGAGAATCGCTAGACGAGTTTCGACATCAGGGGGTTGGATATGTGTGACGAGACCCATCTTGAATCGGCTTCGGAGCCGGTCCTCTAGGGTCGGGATGGAGTCCGGGGAGCGGTCGCTAGTTAAGACGATCTGACCACCGTCCTCTTGGATCGAATTGAAGGTGTGAAAAAACTCTTCCTGAAGGCCTTCCTTACCCTCCATGAACTGGATGTCGTCTACGAGAAGCAGGTCGTTGCGGCGGTATCGATCCTTGAACTCAGGGAGCTGTTTGTTCTTGATGGCCTCTACAAAACGGTTCATAAATGTCTCGCTGGACACGTAGCGGACCTGCTGGTTCGGATAGATGTGGGTGACGTAGTTACCGACTGCTTGGAGTAGGTGTGTCTTGCCTAAACCGGCGTCTCCATAGATGAACAGGGGGTTATAAACCCTTCCAGGGGTTTCGGCGACTGCGAGAGCAGCTGCATGGGCAAACCGGTTGGATTGTCCGATTACAAAATCATCGAACGTGTGTCGACCGGCAAATGGGATGTCTTGAGTTGTAGGAGAAGGGTTTTTGATTGCAGTTGATGGATCTGCAATTGGCAATGGGTCTGAAACTTCGAAATTGTCGGAAGTAGAAGTAATGGTGGTGTTGTTCACACGGATTGGGACGAGCTCGTCATCAATTGGGTCGGGATCTTGTCTGACCACAATGTTGAGAGTGAGTTGGTCGTCGCTCGCCTCTGCGATTGCTTCGTGGACAAGGTCGTGGTAGCGCCCCTCGATGCGGTCCAGCGTGACGACGCTAGGAACTGAAATCGTCAGAGTTTCCTCGTCGGCAGATACAGGCTTCGCCGAACTGAACGTCATCTGCCAGATGACATCCGACACCTTCTCCTGTATTGCCGCAGCACAGACATCCCACAGGACCGTTGCATCCGCCATTACTTGCCTCCGTTCAAGTTGTCCACAGATGTGGAATCCCCTGTGGAAAGGGTGCCGGATTGCGGAAAACAGCCTTTGACGACCCACTCCGCCCTCTCGGTGGGCGGGGCAAAGTAGCACTCTGAGGAGGCTGCCGCGCAAGGCCAAAATCTTCAGCGCGTTGCAGCAGATCAGAAGCGGTTTTGTGTGTGAGCAAGCGTTGGCGAGTTCGAGTGTCGCTTTGGTCAAAATCCGCCCGGAGATAGTGCGACATCGAGTGGAGAGCCTGTGGATTATGTGGATAACGCTGAGTGGCGGGCTTCAAGGTTTGTTTAGTAGAAATGAATTCAGTTGGTGGATCACCTGGAACGCCCGTAGCCTGACGTTCGGGTCCCTGTTCGTCAATGCCCCTGTTGGCGGGAATGGGTAGGGCATCCAGACCGACAATCACATCGGTCTCGTGGTCGAAATCGACTGCATCCGACAGTTCTCGCGACTGAGTGCGAGGGAACGGTTGGAGACCACCAATCTATGGCATCTGGGCGCTCCCCCTCTTGATGACGCTTGGTAAGGCCAGAGGAGTCTTTGAATGAAACGTACGTACCAGCCGAACACCCGGAGGCGGGCTAGAAAGCATGGCTTTCGAAAGCGGATGCGAACCCGTGCAGGTCGAGCGACTATTGCCGCTCGACGACAGAAGGGCCGGGCCCGATTGTCAGCTTGATCGGTAGGATCCACCTCCGCCACGACTTTCGACGCCTACGTCGGGAAGGCCGTACGGTTCGACGAGGTCCCCTAAGCTTGATCCATTGTCCGACGGGATCGTCGGTCAGGTTCGCCTACGCGATTCCCCGGATAGTTGGTCCTGCTGTGGTCCGCAATCGGGTTCGGCGTCGGCTTAGGGCCATTCTTAACGAATTGGACCGTCAACCTGGAGGGATTGCTCCCGGGGACTATCTCGTCCGAGTATCACAGGATGTGGCCGCTTCGTCTTATGCCGAACTTGAGCAATGCTTGAGTGATGCGATTATCGCCGTGGCTAATCACTCACCGTTCCCCCCTAAGAAACAACTCTCTGATGAAGAAAATACCTCCTGACCTCAGCATTCTTTCCCGGATGTTGGTTTTTTGCATCGGTGCGTACCAACGGGCCACCGATGGCCGTCCGACACCTTGTCGCTTTGTGCCGACATGCTCGAACTACGCGCTAGACGCTGTTCAGCGCTATGGCCCACTACGAGGGTCAGTGCTAGTCATACGTCGATTAGCCCGCTGCCACCCGTGGGGTGGGCAAGGTTGGGATCCTGTGCCTCGGGCTGTCAACAATATGACGCGTCCTGAACGAGAGACTCCATGTTCGACCTAATCGCCTCCGTCCTCTCTTGGTTCTACGGAATTTTTCCGAGTTTTGGCGTATCCATCATTCTGCTCACCGTCGTGGTGATGGTGATCGTGACCCCTCTGACCCTGAAGGGGACACGGTCGATGATCAAGATGCAGCACCTCCAGCCGGAAATGAAAAAGATCCAGAACCGGCATAAGGGTGACCGAGAGAGCATGAACAAGGAAATGATGGCCTTCTATCAGGCCAACAACATCAACCCGATGGGTGGTTGCCTACCGCTGCTGATCCAGGCGCCGGTGTTCATGGTTCTCTACACCGTTTTGAGGGGGCTGACCCGTCGGCTTTCCGACATCGGTGACAGTGCCGGATGGGTGGCTGGTCGGATGGGATCCGGCTTAGAAGGGATTCTTTCCGGGGCGTCTACCGCGCAACAAACCTTCTATCCGGCCTATTTAGATGAGAGTTCGGAACTTTTCAGGGATTTGGCTTCGGAGACCGAAATGCTTTTCCTCGGCTTCGACCTGGCGCGAACAGCCAGCAGGGCCTTATCGGACAGTATCGGTGCTGCCCTCCCCTACTTTTTCCTCATTCTGGTGGTGTTTGCTAGTTCTTGGTACCAGCAACGCCAGATCCGAGGTCGGAACCCCGATTCGACGGTCAACCCGCAGCAGCAGATGCTGATGAAAGTGATGCCGTTCTTCCTGCCGGTTATCTCGTTCAGTCTCGATGCGTCGCTCGTTCTTTACTTCGTGGTATCCAACCTGTATCGAATTGGCCAACAGGCTTATATCACCCGCACCTTGTATGGCCCGGGTCGAGAGCAGCCAGCGGTCGTAATTCCCGAGCGGTCGGATGGTGTGAAGAAGGATGCCAAGGAGAAGAACAACAAAGGAACAAAACCTCGAACCAAGGGAACCGAGCCCAAAGGAGGCGAAGTAAAAGGCGGTTCGTCGAGGATGGAGAATCAGGCAAGAGCTAAATCGACAAGATCAGGACGTACGACAGCTGGTTCAAATAGGAATGATTCTCAAACCAGCAGTGATTTGTCTGACAGGCGCATGTCTGATTCACGAGACGAAAAGAGCCGAAAGGGGCGGAAGGCAGCGAAGCCGGTCTCTCCGTCAAAGAAGTCAGGTCGTCGGGGACGCAGGAACGTGTCTGAAGAGACAGAAAAGAATGACAAGCGGCCGTCCAGTGGTCGTTCAGGAGGAGGGCGGACGACTCCTCCTGGGACGGCTGGCATGCGCGGCGCGAAAAAGAAGAAAAGGAGGAAGTGAGCATGGAGTGGATTGAGACCACAGGTGCCACACTCGACGAGGCGAAGGATCGCGCTCTGGATCGACTGGGCGTGGCTGAGGACGAGATGGAAATAGAGGTTCTGGCAGAAGGGGCTCGTTCGATCTTTGGCTTCCGGAAGACCGAGGCGCGTCTTCGGGCCCGAGTCAGACCAGCTAGCCCGCGTTCAAAGATGGAACGACGTGATCGAGATCGACGAAATGGGAAAAAGGGCCGGAGTCGCAACGAGCAAAATCGACGTTCCCAAGATCGGGGAAATCGGAATGCTCAAAAGAGGACGGCCAACACAAAGGAAGATAACCCGAATCGTCGTGAGCAAGCATCACGTGACGACGGAGATTTGCGAGAGAGCTCTGGAGCGACTGGGGTTACCCGTGGAGAGTCGAACCGTGGAAGCCGTGGACGGAATCGTGGTAGTCAGGATAGTGGATCTGCGAACGCCGGGTCTGAGACAAAAGGGAAATCGGTAGAGGCGAAAGCCTTGCCAACTAACAAATCGTCCGGTCGTGGCAGCCGGAAAAAGGGGGCGGCGACCAAGCCGGTTCAGGAGAACGACCGTAGCAGCGGTCGGGAGAGGGCAGAGGTGGCGGTCATGGATTTGCAGACGCAGGCACGGATTACTGAGGAGTTTGTCCAAGGTCTTCTGGACCAGATGGGACTAGAAGCTCGGGTCGCCAGCACGATCGATGAGGATCGCCTGACTGTGGAGGCTCAAGGATTGAATCTTGGCCGGGCCATTGGTCAGCGCGGTGAAACGGTAAGGGCTATTACCGAACTTGCGCGGACCTTGGTGCAGCGGAGTTCGGATGGCCAGGCTGAGGGATCGCTGACTGTTGATATAGGGGGCTATCGCGCGCGACGTCGAACTTTTCTGGCGGACTTTGCCCGTACTCAGGCTGAAGCAGTCCTCGACGATGGTCGTCCTCGTGCCCTTGAGCCAATGGCTGCAGTGGACCGCAAGGTGGTTCACGACACCGTTGCTGAAATCGAGGGTGTTTCAACCATCTCGGAAGGCAGCGACAATGACCGGCGGGTCGTCATATCGCTGACCGCCGACTGAGGCGGGTTGGGTCGGTTACGCGACGGACCCACCAGCCAGATTGCCAGCATGAAGTCCATTGAGGAGGTTCTCGATGCGGCTGCTGCTGAGGGGCATCTGACTTCAGGTGCTGCCATGGATGGGCCTAGCCATAGCACTGGCTTTCTTGCATTCTCAGAGCTTCCTGATCTGACCGAACCAACGGTTCTGGCCGTCGATTTGGGTACAGGCGGAGGTATTCCGGGTCTTGTCCTTGCCTCCAGGACATTGTGGCATTGGTCGCTGGTTGATCGCAGTGAGACACGGACCGCCTTTCTCCGCTGGGCTGTGCGATCACTGGGTCTAGAGGATCGAGTGGAAGTCATCTTGTCGGACGCAGTTGAGGTGGCCAGGGGAGCCCTCCGTTCAAAAGCCGGAGTGGTGACTGCTCGCGGATTTGCTTCTCCGGCCTCAACGGCAGAATGTGCTGCCCCTCTTCTCGAGGAAGGTGGCCTCCTAATGGTGAGCGAACCGCCAATTAGTTCTGAACAGCCGGCAGAACGGGTGCTTGAAGCAGGTGGTGTCCCTTGGAGATGGCCGGCAGAGGGACTTTCCCAACTTGGGGTCGAGGATCTTGGAGGGTGGCTTATGGACGGAGCCACCTATAGAGCGTTAAGGCGCATCGGTATGTGTCCAGAACGCTTTCCTCGCCGCTTTGTGCGCCAAATCGACGAACCTCTATTTGGGGAAAGACGTCGGTAGACCATTCTGGTTTGGGCGTGTTCCACGTGAAACACCTGTGTTTCCAGGAGATTCTTGTTAGAAACGTGTAGATCGAATTCGTCAAAGACGCCAATGTAAAAGCCAAGCCATTGTTCCACGTGGAACATTCCAACCAGGTTGTCTGGAGGGTCCTTGTGTTCTGTGGGCAAGCCAACCATGATTATAGGAATGGTCTTGGAGAACTTTCGCGCTCGTATTATTGCCGTTGCTAATCAGAAGGGCGGTGTTGGTAAAACCACGACGACTATCAATCTGGGGGCGTCAATAGCGGAACAAGAGAAGCGTGTGTTGATTGTTGCCCTTGACCCGCAAGCCAATGCAACTACCGGTCTCGGACTTTCGACACAGGAATTACAAGGTTCCGTCTATGAGGTGGTTCTTCAGCGAGCTGCAGTTTCCGAGGTTCTGCGTAAAACGGACGTAGTTAACTTGGACGTGGTTCCTTCGAGCCTCTCTCTAGCCGGCGCTGAAATCGAATTAGTTACCGCATTCAGTCGAGAGCACCGATTGGAAAAAGCTCTGGCTGAAGTCGCAGACGATTACGACATTATCCTCATTGACTGTCCGCCAGCGCTTGGCTTGTTGACCGTCAATGCCCTTGTGGTTGCTGAGGAGGTTCTGGTACCGATTCAGTGCGAGTACTACGCATTGGAAGGACTAGGTCAACTGGTTGGCAATGTCGACCTTGTGAAGGCCAATTTGAATCCTGGCCTGGAGATCTCCACGATCGCCCTTGTGATGTACGACGCCCGGACGAAACTTTCTGAACAGGTTGCCGCTGAGGTCCGTTCGTATTTCGGCGACCGGGTGTGTCGTCAGGTAATTCCTCGGTCAGTACGTCTTTCGGAAGCCCCGTCCTTCGGGCAACCGATCACCGTCTACGACCCAACCTGTCGTGGCGCAGTGGCGTATCGAGAATTGGCCCGGGAGGTGCTTGAACGGGGTGACGTGGACCAGGAGACGATATCGACCGAGGAGGTTACGCCATGAAGAAAGGTGGATTAGGGAAAGGTCTTTCGGAGTTGATTCCGACAAAAGGCTCTACTGCAGCGGCCGAAACCTCGACTTCGGACACAGTAGGAGAACTGTCTGCAAGCGGTTCAGTTGTTGGAGATGCTCGATTAGCGACTGTATCTGTGGAAGACATTTCACCGAATCGGCACCAACCTCGTCGGGTGTTTAACGACGAGAAGATGAGTGAGTTGACCTTGTCAATCCAGGAGGTTGGAGTGCTCCAGCCGATTCTTGTCCGGGAGACAGGGGAAGGCTATGAGATCGTAGCTGGCGAGCGTCGATGGCGAGCAGCCAAGCGCGCCAACTTGACAACTGTTCCCGTCCTAATACGCGAGAGCGAAGATCGAGACTCCCTAGAACAGGCGATTGTTGAGAACCTCCATCGAGATGACTTGAACCCATTAGAGGAGGCTGCCGCGTTCCATCGGCTGATGGACGACTTTGGTCTAACTCAGCATCAGGTGGCCGTGCGGGTTGGTCGAAGTCGTCCAGCCGTTGCCAACAGCCTCCGGCTCCTCCATCTTCCCGACAGTGTCCAAGAGCGAATAATGGAAGGGCACCTTGGAGCTGGCCATGCTCGAGCCCTTGCTGGTCTAGGTGATCGTCAACTGGTAGAGCGGCTTGCGAAGCGAATCGTTGATGAAGGACTGTCGGTTCGTCAGGTAGAGGATTTAGTCCGATCAATCGACGGATCCGACAACGAGGAGAAGACGGACGTCCCGAACGACATCACACGGGAAATAGTTCAAGACGCCGCCCTACTTGAAGTTGAACGGATTCTGGGCGATCGATTCGACACCAAAGTCAAGGTGGTTTCGAGGGGTAGAAAAGGTCGAATAGTGATGGAGTTCGCCGACCGGGACGATCTCCAGCGTCTATTCGAGTTGCTTGGGGGTTGAACGACTTCGAAGGCCGGAACAGTTGGCCACTGGGTCAGAGAGGACGGGTCTCCCGGGAAGTGGGCGGGTTATTGACCGGATCGGCGGCAGGATTAGCCATCCATCCTGTGATTGCACTCGCCAATGCTGTGGCTACCTCAGCCGTGGCCAAGACGATGGTGGCAGGCGGAGCCAGGGTGCACATGACGGCGGGCATACGGGTCCGTCGTAAGATCTCGTTTCGGCGAGCCTCACGCGTGCTGGACTGCGCTTTTTGTTCACTTTGATGCTCTTTGGAAGTTGGCGTACCAGATTTTGATTGGTCCAAAGCAAAGACAGCATCCAACGCGTCAGCACAACGGTGAGCCAGACGGAAACCCCCTTCACTTTGGAAGCTTTCAGTTGCAAAGTACGAGATTCTGTTATAGGAACCATTCTCAATTTGGATACCCATATACATTGCAGCTCCAAAATTGTTGGCCGTTGAAGCGTGGATAGTTTCGTCGGGGTGGTCTAACTCAAGTACGTAGGCGCCTGCGGCCCGAAGTATCCGGGCGAGTGCGGAGGTCAATGCGGCGGCGCCACCGAAGTGTCCAATGGCTAGACGCTGGTCGCGTAGTTCGGAATTGCTCTGTCGAAGCAATTCCAACTCGCGAATTTGTGCTACTGGCCGGTGGTCAACTGTTCGACCGAGGAGATGGCGTAGGCCACGGAGGGTTTGGGGTCCAGCAATACCATCGGTTGCTAACCCCACGTTCCGTTGAAAATCGACTACTGCGGCAGCTGTGTCAGGTCCGAAAATCCCATCGATCTTTCCGGCATCAAACCCGAGATTCCCCAGGTGGAGTTGGAGATCGGAGACGTCATCTCCTCGGAACATCTGGGTGTGCAGGTAAAGGTGTCGATCACCCAATCGGACGCCGGCCTCCACCAGAGCCGAATGTGTCTGCTCGTCGAATAAACCAGTCTCTTCCAGAGAGCGTTCAGCCTGAAACGCGAGGAGGGCCCGTGAGGTGTCAGCACCGAATTCAGTGCTTTTGACCTCACGCGAGTCAACTTGGTGGCCTGCCTCGTTGAGGCGGCGATGGAGCTCCTGAACGGACGCTCCCCGATCACCGGGATGGGGACTGGTCACAGCTGGGTAAATCGACCTAGTTGGTGGTTTGGTTGTAAGCCAACGTACCCGTTGGGCCGGGGACCCGACTGCTGACCGGTCGGCGACCGACTAGAGGTGCGGGGCCAACTCCTCAAGCAATTGGGGCTTGCCTTTGGCGCCAACTATCCGTGTGGCGGGCTGTCCATTACTAAAGAGAATGAGGGTCGGGATGCTCATTACCTCGAACCGTCGAGCTAGATCAGGTGCGTTGTCGACATTGACCTTTGCAACTCGCAAGGCACCTTCCTGTTCGACGGCGATTTCTTCCAAGATCGGCGTGATCATTTTGCAGGGGCCACACCACTCAGCCCAGAAGTCGACTAGGACGGGCTCAGTGGCCGAGCCGATCTCTTCATCGAAAGTATTTTCGGACAGGTCGCTGATGGCACCAGTCATTGGGTCTCGCTTTTCTCGGGTCCCAAAGGGGACGTTCGTTCGTGTAGTTGTATTCCGGATACTTGGGTAGCCCCCGAAAGTGCTGGGCGCGTGGCCTGATCGTAGGCGTTGTCAGTCGCTAGAACTCTCCAGCCATCGCTCGGCGTCAATTGCAGCCATACAACCGGAGGCTGCTGCAGTAATGGCTTGCCGATAGGTGTGGTCCTGCACGTCGCCACAGGCGAAGACACCCTCGATATTTGTTGTTGAGCGGTCTGCACCGGTGACTAGATATCCAGCCTCGTCCATGTCCAACTGGTCAGCGAAAAGGTCGGTGTTGGGGCGATGCCCTATCGCGATGAACACGCCGGTCACCGCGAGCGTCCGGGCCTCTCCCGTGAGAGTGTCTCGGACAGCGAGACCTTCGACCTTTGATTCGCCGAGGATGTCATCAACAATGGTGTTCCATAAGAACTCGATTTTCGGGTTGTCGAAAGCTCTGTTCTGCATGATCTTTGAAGCTCGAAGTTCGTCGCGACGGTGGACGATTGTCACCTTGGAAGCAAATTTTGTGAGAAAGCCCGCCTCCTCAAGGGCCGAATCTCCTCCTCCGACGACAGCAATTTCCTGATCGCGGAAGAAAAAGCCATCGCAAGTAGCGCACGTGGATAGACCGTGGCCTATTAGGCGCTGTTCGGCTTCTAGGCCAAGCATGACTGAGCGGGCCCCTGTCGAGACGATCACGGTGTCGGCGGTGTGAGTCGGTTCGGTCATTTCTGGATTACCGATCCAGATAGAAAACGGACGTTCACTGAAATCCACCCGCGAAACTTTGGCCGTGACGATTTCTGCACCAAACCGTGTCGCCTGAGAGCGCATATCGGTCATCAACTGTGGACCCATGACCCCCTCTGGGAAGCCGGGGAAGTTCTCCACCTCAGTGGTCAGCATGAGTTGACCTCCTGGCTGGTCGCTATCGGAAGACGGCTCGCCCTCAATGACTAGTGGCGCCAGGTCGGCTCGGGCGGTGTAAATGGCGGCAGTCAGGCCAGCCGGCCCAGAGCCAATGATGATGACTTGGTGATGAGACACAGTTCCTCCTCGGGGACGCCGGTACGTTCAGTCGCTCCTGCGCGACCAAAGAAGCCCACCTAAGGCACAGAATGCGCTACCCAGGATGAGATGGGCGGACCAGCTCTCTCCGGGTACGACCACGTCGAGAAGACGGAACAGCCCGATGCCCGCGAGAATTAGGGCGGTAAACACGCAGGCCAGGATCAAGATCCCGTAGACCAATCCACGGGCCATTGTCAAAATGGGTTGTGTAGTAGCGCGACGGATGTTTTCTACGGTTGCAACGAAGCGGTCTACAAGGCTTGTAACCCAGTCGTTGGAGAGATCATCGGCCGGAGATCGGGGTCCCGGTTTTGATTCGTCGGAGACGTTAGGGGCCACACTTTCTCTGCCGGAAGCGGTCATAACTTGAGCCTACCGACCGGTTCTGACGGCCCTCTTAGAGACTCCGAATTGGGATAATTCAACCTGAAAGAGTGAAACAGAGCCCGATAACGCCTGGTCCGCCGTGGCTTGCCACTACGGGTCCGATGACTCCAACTCGAATGATTGTTGGGTCGATCAGGTCGCCGAGCATTGAGGTCAGGTCTTCAATGTCATCGGCTTGGGCATGCATCACCGAAAGTGATTCGATTTCGTCAGCGTGCTCAGCGACTTTGTCGCGAAGCCAGATAAGCGATTTCCTCCGGGTCCGTTGCCGTCCCGCCTCCTCCACGACGCCAGTACTTATGTCAATCAGTGGCTTGATGGAGAGCATCGAACCTAGCAAGGCCTGAGCGTTGCCAATTCGGCCACCCTTCTTGAGGTTTTCCAGGGTGTCAATGGCCCCGTAAACGCGGGTCCGTCCTCGAAGGTCCTCTACTAGGGCCACCACTTCGTCGGCCGAAGCACCATTGGAGGCAGCCCGTGCAGCAGCTAGCACCATGGTTCCGAGGCCGGCGGTTACCGACCGACTATCTACGATCCGCACATCTCCCTCGTCAGCAACTTCGCGCCGCGCCAACTCTGAAGACTCCATAGTGGCTGAGACACCGCTGGACAGGTTGATACAGACCACGGCGTCGTAGCCCTCAACTAGGCGTTGTCGGAACACCTCGACGAAAGCGCCGGGTGCTGGTGCCGCCGTCTGGGGCAGGTCTTCGCTGGTCGCCATACGCCGGTAGAAATCGTCTACGGCTAGCTCGTCGCGGTCTAAGAAGACCTGATCGCCGAAGCTTATGCTCAACGGGACGACGTCGATCCCGTGAGTGGAACATTCCTCGGGGGTTAGGTCACAGGCGCTGTCGGTGACGATCCGGACGGTCATGACTCCTCCTTGATAATGCCCTCCTGATCTGCTGTCGGGAGGTCCGATCAGTTGGCGTCTGGAGGTATTGGCCGCGAGCGTACTCGCGTTGCCCGGATCCACCAGATGGCTAGCACGGCGAGGGCTCCGACAAATAGGGCGACTCCGACGCCTGGGAGGCTGGTAGTCCTTACCACGAGATTCGTGGATCTCAACTGAAGAAGCCGGGCTTCGTCAGGTGACCTGATGGTCACCTGAAGCCGTGCCGCGCCGGAGGTTCGGGCTTGAACAGGGAGGGCGAGTCGATTCCGTCCCGGTTCGAGAACTACTTCAAGGGTTTCGCTCTCGGGAAACTCCAGACGACCGTCGCTCTGGAGGACTACCACCACGCGGGCAGGGGTGTTCAAGCCATTGTGCACTGTGAACGGCACGTCAGCCCGGCGTCCAGTGAGGCGTACGTTCTGATCGGTTGGAGTGGTAAAGGCGTCCAACACGTTGGAAACTCGGGCGTAGACAGTGTCCAAGTACGCGCGGAGTGCGTCAGTGTCTAGTTCGGCTGCTGCGGTGACTTCCAGCAAGTCGTTGAGGGCTGAGGCCTCGGGATGGGGTCCTCCCAGCATCGCGGTGTAAGCGGCCACTGCCGTCTCAGCCAAGCTCCTATCGGTGGCACGTTGGTCTACTGGAGTTACTGGTTCGGGCCATAACTCATAAGTGACAGCTGCAGCGGCATCAAAGGCTTGCATGGCGTCGAACAGCTCGGGAAGGGATTGGATTCTCAGGAATGGAGCATTTTGAAGAGCACCCATCATCAGGTGAAGAGTGTTTCCATCAAGAGGTAGCCCCCTGGGTGTAGTGATGATTGCGGTGCGGGCCACTGTCGGATCGGCCCAGGCCAAAAGCGCCAAATCGGCAAGTAAGAATTGCGCTGCCGAGACAGCTCCCTGAGGGTCAACAAGGTGTTGTGCTAGGTCAGGATCTGCGACCAGTGCCGCTCGGGCCTCTCCGACATCATCGATTAGACGCGCCGGGTGTGTCGCTCCGTGAGAGGCGGTGACCGGTTGGGGATCGAGTTGACTTGCAGAGACCACCAGGCGCTCAGTTCCCAGTTGCGCAAGCAGATCGAGCGTCTCCGGCACTGCAGTGGGTCCCAGTAGGGCGACGCTTCTGTCCGGAGTAACTCCAAGGTGTTCAGTCAGTGCTCGGTCCGCGTGGTCGAGTAGATCGCGATGGACATCAGCACGACCCGCGCGATGCCAGGCCGTCGGGTCCGCGCTCACGTAAGGGGTTGATCGGAGGTGGACTCGGTCGGCTTCCGCCATGCGGACTAGGCCCGTGAGCAACTGGGCATGCGCCAGATCGTCGGATCTGGCAAGTCCGTCCACGGTAGAAGGAGGTAGTCCGATGTCAATTGGAACGGCTGGGTGTTCAATTACGGCGCGAATTAGTCCCTCCAACTGTTGGACAGTCGAGCTGTCTACATCAGTTCGGCCGTCGGGACGTAATGCCGGAGGTCCGATTACGTCCACGGATAGGCCAACCAGAAGAGGCCGGTGTGAGGCGGCTTCGCCGACTGGGACGACCGGAAGGTGGACAAGTGGTGTGGTAAGACGGTCAAGCACGTGGCCTTGGCTGTCTACCAATTCGACTACCAGTGGATAGACACCACCAGGGCGGGATCGGAGGTCCCCTTCGGTTCCCACGGTTAGAACTAACGAAGCCACGCCAGCTGAGTTCCGGGCTATGTCTGCGTCAATCTCTGCGGGCTCACCTAATGGTTGTGTTGGGACAAATTGGTGAAGATTGGCGAGCCCACGTCGGTCAATGGCTCCATAGAGGCTGACGCGAAGAGTCGTGTCGTCGGAGTCACCCGTGATTCTGAGCTCCAGAGTTAGGTCTCCGTTGTCGGCGATCCAAGGGGTTTGTGCGATTAGCCCGATGCCGGCTGATCCAGGGGAATCGGCGTGGGTCGCAGCGGTTGATGGATTGGGAACCACTGCCAAAGCCACGAGGACGAGCAACGAGATGATCAGTCGTCGAAAACTCATGAGTTTCTTTCGATATTCAATCGCAGGACTTTCAGTCCATCGGGTCGGATGGTGAATCCAAATCGTTTATACAGTGCTCTCGCCTGGAGGTTGTCTGGTTGCGTGTTGACAAAAGCATGGCGTGCGCCTGAGCGCACTAACCACCGGAGAGCGTCGGCTAACAATGCTGTCCCAACTCCGCGTTTCTGAGCGGCCGGATGGACGGCTATTCGCTGGAGAAAACCGGTGGTGCCAGTTCGCCCGGTTAGGGCGTGTCCGGCGGGTCCAGCATTCGTGCGGGACCGTCTGACGATTCGCCAACGGTGTTCGTCTGTAACACGAGTTGCTTCGACCAATGTGTCGTGGTCGACTTGCCACAGTGGTGAGGTATGTGAAAAAGCCTGCTGGTCCAGCGTCAGTACAGCATCTCGGTCGGCGACCTTTACCGGTTGTGTCCGCAGCCCGGACGGGCTTAGGAGATTTCGCCTTTTAAATAAGGATTGGTCTCTTACGGTCAACGATCGGTGCAGGAGTAGGAGATGTTCGTAGGGGATGAAGCCAGCCAATCGAAAGGCCTCTTGATCGCCTGCGGTAAGCGCGGAGGTCATGAGAGTGCGGATCCCGCGTTGGCGAAGTTCATCCACTAAATCGACTACCTCGTCGGTGGTTGGGCCTGGGCCTGTCACGGCCACTATTTGAGCAACGTGCGGGTCGATTTGCCATGTAGCGATCCGAAAGACGGTTTCGGTGCAGCTGTAAGCCAATACAGGATTAGTCGGAGTATTGATGAACACAGGGTACGGCTCGGTCCGGCCGCTCCCGGGAGCCATCGGGTGAGGGGGGTTACGCTCAGCAGGTGTCTGCACTTCTGGTAACTGATGAAAGGTTTCTGAGCCATGAGGCTGGATCCCGACATCCGGAACAGCCTGCTCGCCTCAGTGCTGTATGGGAAGGTTTGGCGGCCGCTGACTTAGGTGATGCTTTAGTTCGTGTTGAGCCGCGGCCAGCTGAAGTCGAGGAGTTGCTGGTCGTGCCCCCGTCGAGCCACTTGAGTCGTCTTGAGATGATTGATGCAGCTGGCGGAGGACGTGTCGATCCGGACACGGTCATGGGCCCGGATTCATGGGAGGCGGCCCGCTTGGCAGCGGGAGCGGGCTTGGTGGCCATAGATGCGTTAAAGAAGGGAGTTGCGGACTTCGCCTTTTGTGCCGTGCGCCCACCCGGGCATCACGCGATGCCGGAGCGTTCGATGGGCTTCTGTCTCCTGAATAATGTTGCTGTTGCGGCTGCGGCTCTGGCGAATGCCGGCCAGAAGGTGGTCATCGTGGATCTAGATGCGCACCATGGCAATGGCACGCAGGATGCTTTCTATGGTGACGACCGGGTGCTCTTTGTTTCTTGCCATCAATGGCCTCTCTACCCGGGAACCGGTGCAGCTGATGAAGTCGGAACGGGTGCTGGGATTGGCACGACTGTCAACCTGCCGGTGCCACCAGGCACTGCGGGAGACGACTACCGGTACGCCATGGATTCCCTAGTCGTTCCAGTTGTCGAAAATTTCAAGCCTGATTGGCTATTGATCTCAGCCGGTTTCGACGCTCATCGTGCCGATCCATTGACAGATCTTGGTTTGACGTCTGGCGATTACGCCGACCTGATGGGGTCACTCGCAAATTTGGTATCGACCGGTCGCGTGATCGCCTTTCTTGAGGGAGGCTACGACCTTGCTGCGCTGTCCGATTCGGTGGGGGCCTCGGTTGCCGCACTACTCGGTGTAGACCACCGTCCGGAGGCTGCCTCCGGTACCGCCGGTCCCGAGGCTCGCAGAGTTATAGACCAGTTGATCCGCCAGTGCGGCGTGGCGTGAGGCCGGTTGAGGACGTGGGGATGCATTCCGCCATCGATTCAGCCCCGACTCCCGCTTTCGCCGACCTGATGGAGGCAGTAGCGCCGGTAGCCGATTGTTTTGGAGCTGCGGGATGCCGCCTCTATCTGGTCGGCGGCGTGGTTCGAGACAGGCTTCTAGGTGTCGACCGAACGCCCGACTATGACCTAACCACCGATGCAACTCCGGACGTGATCCGCGACATAGTGGCCAACGTCGCCGATGCCATGTGGCTGCAGGGCGAGCGATTTGGCACGATTGGTGTTCGTGTGGGTAATACCAACATGGAGATTACGACCCACCGAGCTGAGGCGTACCTCAGCGATTCTCGCAAGCCGGTAGTTCGTTACACCACAGTGCTTTATGACGATCTGGCCCGAAGAGACTTCACGGTGAATGCCATGGCGGTTGATGTCACGGATGGAAGCCTTCACGACCCCTTCGGGGGGAGGGCCGATCTTGTGGATCGGGTTTTACGGACACCTCTGGACCCCCGCGTTTCCTTCTCGGATGATCCACTCCGGATGCTCCGTGCCGCAAGATTTCTTGCGCTCTATTCCCTGACTGCTGCCGAGGGCCTTGTAGACGCCGCCCGGTCGCTTGTCGGACGGATGGACATCGTGTCAGTTGAGAGGATTCGTGACGAGTTGTTCCGCCTCCTAGAGATTGAGGATCCGTCAAGGGGATTTGACCTTTTGGATGTGATGGGCCTCTTGCCGGTGATCCTGCCGGACTTGATTGGATTCTCTCTCTATGAACGAGGCCGGGTCGTCAGCCTTCTAAAAGAGGCGCCAAATGATCCGATTGTTCGTCTGGCGATCTTGGCCCAGTTGGCCGGTGGAAGTCAGGTGTTTCCCAAGTTGTCCTCCTCTCTGCGACTTTCGGGACGTGATGCTGATAGAGCCCAAATTTTGCTGGAGGGATCAGATCGAATCAGTGTCTTGGGGGACGAACCGACTGACGCGAATATTCGCCGACTGGCTGGCTTCTGCGGTAAGCGTCTTGACGATGTTCTTGTCTTTGCAGAGTTATTAGGCAGGTCGACGACATCTCTGGTCAAAGGGGTTAAACGTCTGCGAGCGGCGGGGGAGTTAGACGATCTAGGTCCGGCGCTAGACGGGGCCACAGTCATGGAGATATTGGGCGTTGGGCCGGGTCCAGCGGTCGGTGAGGCAATGGTTTGGCTGGCTGAACTCCGTGTCGAGGAGGGACTATTGCCGTTGGAGGAAACTCGGCGACGCCTTATCGACTGGTGGGAGTCAACAACGGCTTAAGTCCAAGGATGTGAGGTCTGGGTGGCGGCACGTTTCTTGAGCCATGGGTGGCGTTAGCTGCCGTGGCCTAGGGTGTCAACGTGGCAAGTCGGCGAACTGGCGAGGCGAGGCAGGTCTCGGAGGGTCTGCTGCCCGCTCGGCGTCCAGCCGACGTCGATTATCGTCTGGCGCGTCAGACGACTCTTGATGGCTGGCGTCGGGGGGTATTGGGGCGTCAAGTCATATGCGACGCACAGTCGATGTTGCGTCGTAATGCTGCAGAGTGCGGTACTGCTACGTCTGAGATCTGTCCGGTATGCGAGGACCACGAGGTGGCCCATGTGACATACGTATTCGGGCCGCGACTGCCAGCCCACGGGCGTTGCATCTCAACGCCTGGGGAGTTGGCACGTCTAGATGCGCGGAAAGCAACGCTGACCGGGTACGTGGTTGAGGTGTGCTCCGCGTGCGGTTGGAACCATCTCGTTCGGGTTACTTCCCTTGGCGGCGGCTAGCTGAGGTCACCACAGGATCCGAATCTCTTCGGACAACGCATCATCCTAAATTCAATTGGGGCTGGATGTAACAGGTGACTGTAAGACTATGTACGTGTATGTGAAGCCATTTCGTGTCACCCCGTGTTAAGAAATGGGAGTGGTAGTAGCCTGCAGTTGCCCTTCGGTTCAGCGGTCGACCGCTGGATCCGAATTGATGACAACCCATTACCCCTGCCCCACCGTGGGGCCCCGGACGTGCCTAGTGCGATGTCCGAGTCCAAAGGAGGTGAGTGCCTGCTATGCGGGCTTACGAACTCATGATCATCTTTGATGGCGACCTTGATGAGGAAGCTGTCTCTGCCAGTCTCGACAAGGTCACCGCGAGCATTGAGTCCGAGGGTGGACGCGTCGCGTCGGTCCTGGATTCCGAACCATGGGGTCGACGTCGCTTCGCTTACCAGATAAATCACAAGTGGGAGGGCTTCTACGTCGTCTTGGACATAGTGACCGAGGCTGGAAATCTGGACTCCACTGATCGGATTCTTCGACTAGCGGATCGTAATGAGGTGGTCCGGCACAAGATCATTCGTCTCCCGGACGCCGAAGTTGTGCGCCGCGGTCTCACTGATAAATCGGTGCCTGCTGAGGCAGGCTGACTAGGAAAGACAGACATGGCATTCGACAACACCGTGACTGTTGTGGGCAACGTGACCCGCGACCCCGAACTCCGGTTCACTCCAGGCGGCGCCGCTGTGGCGAATTTTGGGTTGGCTTGGAATCGGAAGGGTCAAAATGAGGAGGAAGTCGTCTCCTTTTTCGACATCACCTGCTGGCGGAATCTCGCCGAGAATGTGGCTGAATCCGTCACTAAAGGCGCTCGCGTCATCGTTTACGGCCGACTTGACCAACGGTCATGGGAGAACCAAGACGGAGAGCGGCGTTCCAAGGTTGAAATTGTGGCTGACGATGTGGCACCGAGTCTCAAGTGGGCTACGGCTGAGATCACCCGGAATGAGTTTCGTGGCGGCGAAGGTGGCGGGTCTGCTGCGTCAGCTGCAGGTGGTGGTCAGGCGGCCCCGACGGCTTATCCCGATGAGGAGCCCTTCTGATGGCGCGCCGAACCCCTCCACGTCGAGCCAAGGGCCGTGAGACTGGTCGCCGTGGCAAGAAGAAAGTCAGCGCACTGACCATCGCCAAGGTGGAATATGTCGATTACAAAGACACGGAGATGCTGCGAAAGTTCATATCCGAGCGAGCCAAGCTGAAGGCTCGTCGGGTTAGTGGCAACTCAGAACAACAGCAGCGTGAAGTCGCCCGAGCAGTCAAAAATGCTAGGGAGATGGCGTTAATTCCTTACGCCAACAGAGTGACCACACAGCGGCGCGATCGTCGCAACGACGAACGTGGACAGCGGGCCGATGGTCCGCCACCTCGTCCTAGCGGTCCGCCGCCCGGATTGGAGGCCGAAGCTGGTGATGACGAGGCCCTCGTGGATGCTGATGTGACTGCGGTTGACGAGGCCGACGAGGTGGAATCGTGAAGGTTCTTCTGCGTTCCGATGTCGATGGTCTTGGACGGACTGGCGACATCGTGGAGGTAGCCCGAGGCTACGCTCGAAATTACCTCGTCCCTCAGGGCTTAGCTATTGAAGCCGCAGTCGGTGTGGCTGCTCAAGCAGAGGCAATGCAACGCAAGCGGGCG
>MDTE01068221.1_pt1 | contig 36719 bp, 33 predicted proteins | sample 811231 | NCBI WGS metagenome assembly MDTE01 (sample SAMN05326651, study PRJNA326480) | marine metagenome | isolation source: seawater | place: Indian Ocean: Red Sea | collected 2010 | reverse complement strand
GCTCGATCACGCCTCCCCATTCCTCGCCATCGAACTGCACGCCGAGATCCTCGAGATCGCGCGTCAACTCGAGGGTCACCAGGACATCTACTATCGCAACGGCGGTATCAACGAACTCGCGCCGGGTCGTGGGTTTCTCTGGCATCGAGACACGGAATGGGACTACATCGAGTTCATGCACTACTTCTCTGACGCATCGATTTCGGACGGATGTCTGCGGGTCATTCCCGGGTCGCAGGTCGGGGAGAAAGACCGGTGGATGGATCGGATCGATGCGCTGCGGCAGGAGCAGGACTACGACGACCCGCCGACGATGGAAGGCCCGGCGGATGTTCGAATGGATGGCGAGATACCTTTGGAGATCACGTCCGATCAGTTCATCGTCCGTCACTCGAAGATCCTGCACGCAACGTGGAAGAACGAGAGCCAGAAGGGTCGGCTGATGCACCACTGGGTGTTCCGGCATCCGAGCGAGGACAACCATCGGTTTGCGTGGCAGGACTACCTAACGGAAGAGCTAATTGAGGGCCTGTCACAGGACCAGAAGGATGCCCTTTGGTTGGATCGGGATTTCGAGATTCACGAGAAGTATGTGGGCGAACGGGAACGAGAGTTGGGAAAGGTGATGTGGGGCGTGGTATAATGCGTGGGACCGGCCTTCGGCCGGGAGCTTCTTCACGACGATATATCTAAAATCCTAGAGGTCGTGAGCCAAAGGCCGGCATCAAAGACGCAGTCAAACAAGGGTGGACGGAGCCCACAAATGATCACGGCCAGAGGCAGTTCCCACGATCCGAAGCCGGTACTACGCCTAGTTCACTAATCCCCACAGACGCTTTCGGTCGTCCGACCAGCCTTCCCATTCGCCATCGAAGATCCGCTTGAGCGCCTCCAGATCGCGCTTTCGACCACCTGCCGGATAGTAGTTCCAGGCCATGGCCCGTCTGGGTCCGGCCGCAGTCTTCTCTCCCGTGGCGTGCCAACAGCTCGGTGTCCACACGAGCGTCCAACGTGGGTCGAGACGTACTTCCACTTCAGCAGGATGCTTCGCGAAGCACATTTCAGGATCCTCGTCGTGCGTCCCCGTCGCGATCTCGACCTGCTTCAGTTCCTCGTACACTTCCTCTCTTGGTCGCAAATGCGTTCCCGGATACACCCGGAGCGGTCCGTTCGAGGGATCGTGCCGGTCGAGCGCTGTTCGGAACGAGACCTGCTTCACGTCCGGCCCCCCGTCCGCGTGCCACTGGACCTGAATCTTCGCACGACCGTCCTTCGAAACCGTCTGCGACGCATCGCCCAGTCCACACGCCCCGATATGGATGTCGTCCGTCCCCAGCAGTTCCCTAGCGATCGATACTGCCTTCGGCTTTTCGACCAGTTCCACAGCCTGTTCCATCATCATCAGGAACTGACACGCCCCGATGTTATGCCCCTCAGGCCAATCGGTCGTCTCCCACTGAGGCTCGTTGGTGCGCTGAAGACGATCGACCTCGAGCATGGTCTCGTGACCGAACGGATTCGGAATCAGGCAGAAGCCGTTGGTTTGGAAGTGGTTCTTTTCTGTTTCAGTAAGGGCCATGAGTATTCGTCCACTGTGGGATTGGGTCGCATAGCGCTAAGCGTAGGGCGCAAAGCGAAATCAAATCCCAAATCGCCTTACTATGCGCTTGGCGCTATGCGATTTTCACTAGTCGTTTGCCGATGTGGTCCCCACGGAGGAGACCCATAAAGGCTTCCGGCGCGTTCTCGATGCCGTCGACGATGTCTTCGCGGTAGGTGATTTGGCCGGAACTTACCCACTGGGCCATTTCGCGGAGGGCCTGATCGTACTGATCTGCCCAGTCGAAGACGAGAAGGCCCTGGATACGCAAGCGTTTGACGATGCAGTGCCAGAGGAGGCGAGGACCGACCGGTGGTTCGGTGGCGTTATACTGCGCGATCTGACCGCACACGGCGACACGCGCACGCAGATTCAACAGCGGGAACACGGCGTCGGTGATCGGGCCGCCCACGTTGTCAAAGTAGACGTCGATTCCGTCGGGACAGAGTTCCTGGAACGATGCACCGTGTTCGTTCGAGGTCTTGTAGTTGAACGCTCCGTCGAAGCCGAGATCGTCGAGCACGTAGCGAACCTTTTCATCCGTTCCCGCACACCCGACCGTACGACAGCCTTTGATTTTCGCGATCTGGCCGACGACAGACCCGACAGCACCTGAAGCCGCGGAGACGACAACCGTCTCACCGGCCACAGGCTGGGCGACATCCAGCAAACCGAAGTAAGCCGTCAGTCCCGGCATCCCTAACACACCCAGCGACATCGAGATCGGCGCCAGCGACGGATCGACCTTGCGGGCACCCTCTCCGTTCGAAATGCCGTGCGTCTGCCAGCCCAGGTTGGCCTGGACCATGTCACCGCTCTGATAGTCGGGGTGGTTGGATTCGATCACCTGACCCACCGTCCCCCCCACCATCACCTCGCCTATGTCCACACCTTTGGAATAGGAAGCGCCCTCGTTCATCCGTCCGCGCATGTATGGATCAACGGACATATACTCGTTCCGAATCAGCATCTCCCCAGTGTTCGGTTTCGGAATGTCGGTCTCGACGAGCTTGAAATCCGACTCCTTCGGGAACCCGTATGGGCGCTGGGCCAGCGTGATCTGGCGGTTCTTCTCTGGCATCGTTCACACCTTCCGCATATAATGGTCGCCGCAACGCCGATCAATGTACCACGTTCCCAAGCGAGATCAATCCTACCGTGCACATCGATTCCTACCACACCGTCTACAAGGACCCCGCCTACTATTGTGGGCCGGGGCCGTCCGTCGTGCATGACCCGACAGAGGACAGGCTGACTGTGTGCTTTCGGCGTGTCAAGTCCTGGCTGTCCGACGGACTGGCCGGCCACTGGCACCCGTCTACGGAGACGTATATCACGCACTCGACTGATCTCGGGCAGACGTGGACAGCCCCGCGGATCCTCTTCGGTGGCTGGCAGTGCCCTGTCTGACTCGGTCGCGTGAGGGAACCCTTCTGCACAGCTCCCACCGAATCGAGCTCGTCAGCGAGGACATTCTGGCGTCGACGGCGATAGCCGGCGTCATGCAGAACCCGTGGCCCGGTCTGCACGCCGGAACGGCGATCCATCGGTCGGAAGATGACAGCCTGACCTGGTCGGACCCGGTATGGCTGTCCGGCTTACCCGATGCAGTGCCCCTTCACCTCTCACTGAACACACCCGTCGCCGTTCGGGGCAACGTATTGCAGACCTCGAGCGGTCGCCTGTTGATCTCGGCATACACGCTGGGTGAACACAATACGTCCTGCCTGTTCCCGTCTGACGATGACGGCCGAGCGTGGTCGTATGTGGGGCCGATCGCAGAGGAAAACAACGAGACGGATCTGGGTTATCCGCACGCTGTCTCGTTGCAGGATTGGCGTGTGTTCGTCGTGTATTACTTGAATCGCAAGGTGGATGTGAATGATCGGACGGCGCTGAGGTTTATCGAGGCGTATGTGGTGCCGGAGTAGGGCGAAGATTGTTGATCCGGGTACGATGTCGGCGTCGAAGAGGATGACATCTTACCCGGATCCGCTCGGCTACTCCGGCACCCCTCTCTTGCTCCTCCTGCAAACTAGGGGCTGTCGCCCCTGGCTACTATCAGACGCCCTTTGGGGGCTGGAACCCGGGTGCGGATTTGGTGTCCTTGGTGGTCAAAACGCCTTTCAGGAATGGTCGAGTCGTGACTTCATTCTATCTGCTTGTGGCTAAAATCTGTCACAGCGTGCCGGCATTGCGGCGGCCGTTCTGGAAGTATGTTTACCAGCGACTGGCGAGTCGGTATGCGGTGCCAGAGTGGGTGTTCATGAACTACGGCTACTTGCCGGCGGATCATCTGAAGCTGGAACCGGGGGATGAGAGTCAGCGGTCACTGATCTCGTTGTATCACCACGTGGCCCTTCCGGGCGAACTGGAAGGGAAGCGGGTGCTCGAAGTCGGGTGTGGGCGTGGTGGGGGTGCGTCGTATGTCGCGCGGTATCTGAAGCCGAGTGAAATGAAGGCCGTCGACATCTCGGAGAACGCAGTCACGTTCTGTAGGGAAAGACATCCCTTCCCACAGCTATCGTTCGAGCGAGGAGATGCGGAACACCTGCCGTTCCAGGATGGCGAGTTCGATGCCGTCCTGAATGTCGAATCTTCACACTGCTACGGTGACGTAAGCCGTTTCTTTGGCGAGGCATATCGGGTCCTGAATCCGGGTGGATCATTTCTATACGCTGATTTCAAGCCGACGGAGGATGTCGAAGGGGTTGTCGCCAGCGTGAGGAAAGCCGGTTTCCAGATAAACGAAAACGAGGACATCACTCAGAATGTCCTCTCGGCGCTGGCGCAGGATAGTGAACGGAAAGAAGTGTGGATCTCCGAACTGGCGGAGGCAAGTCTTCAGGGGACGCTGAACATCTTCGCGGCGACGTCAGGAACGAAGCTGTTTAGCGAGTTCCAGAATGGCGTCCTGACGTATTACCGGATTCACGCGAGGAAAGCGTAACGACCTTCCCTAGCCTAGACGACCAAATCGACCAGCTGAACCGTTCCGCCATGTCCGTTCTCGCCGCCGTAGATCCCCGTTTCACGCACCAGGCCCTAGAGGTCGTTCCGCTCGTTCTTGATCTCAAACGGTGTCGACGTATGGCCGAGGTAGATGGCCTCGACACCTGTCGCGCCAAGCGCGGCCAGCTGACGATTACCTGCTCCGTCCTGAACCAACACCCTGAACCGTTCGAATACCGAGTCACCGTTGTCGATGAAACCGTTCTCGTCCTCGTCGTAGGCGGCGAGGTTGGCGAATCCGTTTCCGGACTGGGTGCCGAACAGTTCGAACCCATCATTCACGTTTCCATCACCATTGCGCCGGAGACTGGGAGGGGACTGTGGAAGGCTTGTGGTTCCCTTCTACTTGGGATCTCGACAGGTTTAGAACATGCTCCAGCTTTTTTGGTACAAGATCGACCCCACCACCAGCTGTTTCGCCGACCCTTGTCGGCTAGTCACCTTTGACTACGCCTCACAGGTGACCCAAGACGCGCTCTCTCAGGCGCCGCGAGGGGCTGGGCCCCGGCAGACCATGGCCGAGGAGATGGCCCACTCTGCGTTTTCAACAATGGCAGCCTCCCCGCCACCCTACCTCGTGCGCTCGCCGCACCCCACTTCGTGTTCCACACGCCCCGCCCATCCCATCCTTCGACCGCCTGAAGGGTCCACTCCCCTAGGGTGCAGATCATTTGCCCTGTGCCCGCTCTCGCAACACCGGGGCCTGCTCCTGTGCAGGCGCCGAGGGTGACTGGTTGTGGATATGCTGGCATTTTGCGGCGCACCGAATCGCACTTCGACGGAGCGAATTTGATAAGAATATCTTAACAAGGAGGGGTGTGAATGTGCGGCTTTCTACCGGGCTGGTGCATCCAAACCCTTGTTTAAGTGACAGTTATTTTGCTTGACATGATTCGGGGAATTCGGCACCCTTCTCACGTCGAAGGGCACGGGGCTGGGGCCTTGTGGCTTCGTCTGAAGTCCTTTGAGACCCCTATCGGAGGCTGCATGGCAAAAGAGGAAAAGGTTATACTAGAAGGAACCGTGACGGAAATCCTTCCTGACGGCCAGTATACCGTCGAAATCGAAGGTGGACATCAGATCCTGGGCTATACGTCGGGCAAGATGCGTCGATTCAACATCCGTATCGTCGTCGGCGACAAGGTCACCATCGAGACCTCGCCTTACGATCTGACACGCGGCCGAATCACCTATCGCGACGCAGGCGATATGGGTGCCGCCGGTCCCCGCCCGAAGGGAAGCCGCCCTACGCGAAACCGCCGCCGCCGTCGATAGGTCTAAAATACACCCGAGTTGTCTATCGCCCCCTGTCTCCTATGAGATTAGGGGGTTTGTTGTTTCCCCTAACTTCTAAACTCTGGACTCGGTACTCTGAACTCTCCTTTGCCTTTCTGTTTTCTTACTCTCGACCTCGACGGTACGCTCCTTCGTACCGACAAATCGATCTCAGACCGTACAAGACGCGCGATCGAACTTTCGGTATCCAGCGGTCTTACCCTAATCGTTGTCACTGCCCGTCCTCCAAGAAGCGCTGAGCATCTCCTCGATGGCTACCTCGCCGACGCCCTCTGCGTTTACTATTCCGGAGTATTCGTTCGACTTGGGGAGAAATTCATCCACAAACAGACCATTCCCGTCGTGGATGCCAGCCAGATCGTCAACGGATTCCTCGACCGTGTCTCTGAGGCAAGGATCAGTGTCAAAATTGACGATCGGCTCTTCTCTACGCACCCCCACGTCTGGGTGAAGCCTGAAGACATCCGGGACGTCAGACCCTCGCTGGTCCGGGAGCCGGTCAAAATCATGCTGCACGTGACGCACTGCGACCTGCCAGACAGCGTTCGCTGCATTCTTTCCGACAAAGGTGCGCTTGCCCAGATCTGTCACCGAAACGTCTCCGAGTCTTATGGACTCATGCGTCTTCTCGACCGGCTCGGTGGCACGCTGGCTGACGTGATCGCATTCGATGATGACACGAATGACGCCGAGATGATCAGGTAAGCAGGCATGGGCGTCGCGATGGAGAATGCAGTCGAAACGTCTAAGGCAGTCGCTGGTCGGGTCACTCTTTCGCACGATAATGACGAGATTGCTTTGGTTCTCGAGAAGGTTCTGTCCTCTTCGGTGTAGGTCTCTGACGGAAAAAAGCCAGGGAACCGCAGAGAGCGCAGAGGATCACACCTCACTTGACCCGACCTTTCTGCTCAGACAGGTCGGCCCCCAAGAACCAGCCTTCCCCGTTGGATAGTCGGTCCATCGAGCAATTGCCTCCCCACCATACCGAAGTAGATTCTCCGGCACATCTAAGGAGGCTGGTATGGACCGCCAGGAAATGTCGAACGAAGAGAACTACGCCTTTGACGTCGCCGGATACCTGATCGTCAGGAACGTCCTCAAGCCCGAGGAGCTCGACCGACTGAATGCCGCCATCGATGAGAATGGGACGTTCAGCGGGATGCTTACGTGGCCGGATGGCGGCCGCGAGCCCTTTAGATATCTGCTGGTCCATCCGGTATTCACCTGGTATCTCAACCAGATTTGCGGTACGGGATTCAGGCTCGACTCCCTTCCCCGTCTATTCTCGAGTGATCCAAACTCCGATACACCGTTTAGTTCACGATTCCTCACCAAGGGGGACGAGCCCCGAAACCCGGCGACGGCTTACTACCACCAGAACCAGCGTCGGGCCGCCCAGATGGTCCGGTGTTTATGGACGTTGACTGACATTCCGGCGGGAGCAGGTGGGCCGACGGTCGTCCCGTGTACGCACAAAAGTAACGTCGCTACTCCTGAGGATCTGCTCAACGGCTCGGATGACATGGGGCTTTCCAAGCAGCTGGAGCTCGAGGCAGGAGACCTGGTCATCCTTTCCGATCCCGTTGTCCGCGGACTCAGACCCTGGCAAGGCGAAGGGCCGCTCCGTCTCCTCGAGTACACCTACACGGCACGTGGCGTCATATCCAAGGCTGGAACCGGCCCCGAGGCCGAAGAGGAGCCCACCCCTGACTGGATGAACGAGATCGATCCCGCCACGCGAGCCGTCCTCTATAAGCCTGGATATCAGGCTAACACACCACCTGCCACGCTGATTCCGAACGGCGACCGTACTGAAGTCTCCGACCACCGCGACCTGATCCACCCGTCGATCCTGAAGCGCGACGAGACTGCCGACATCGACTACAAGGAGTTCTACTACTGGGATCTGTGCGGTCACCTCGTCATACGGAACATCATGACGAACGACGATCTCGCTTTGGCGAACGAGGCCATCGATAAGTTCTCCGACCGCATCGTACGTGGTGATGAACTTGCACGCGGATCGAAAAGCCTGGCTGGTAAGGGGCGCCCTCTACTGGGTGGACTCATGGAACTCCCCCATCCCTATTGCGAGCCATTCAGGCGAATGGTCACGCATCCCGAGATCGTCAAACGTCTGACCTGGATGGGTGGCAGCGGTTTCCGGTGCGGTGGACCGACGGCATTTGTGTCCGACAAGGGATCGACCGGCCACTCACTTCACGATGCCAACGAGCCGCTGATCCCCTCGCGGTCCTACGTCTACAAGAATGGTCGCAGCTACTGCGAGGCGGTTACTGTCACATGGCAGTTACGCGATGTTACCGAGGAGGATGGGGGATTCGCTTGCGTGCCGGGGAGCCACAAAGCGAAGTATCGTGTCCCGGAAGGAGTGCGCTCGTGCGATGACCATATGGACCTGGTCGCCCACCCGACCTTCAAGGGCGGCGACGTGCTCTTCTTCATGGACGGGGCGCAGACGCACGGCGCGCTCGCCTGGCATTCTGAGATCGCGCGCCGTGGAATCCTGATCAAATACTCGTCGAGAAACTTCAACCGCAGCGGTGGCGAGATGTGTTATCCAGAGAATCGCTGGGGGGATGTCGTGGAAGGGATGTCCGACGAGCAACTGGCCGTCATGCGAGGTCCCGACCGTGACAATCACAACGGGAACGTGCCTCGACTCGAGATCGTTGATGGCGATGTCATCGTGAACTATGAACGGTCGGGCGGCCTGTATTCGGCGGCCACGCCGGACGGCCCGGTCAATAAGGACTAAATCTTTCGAGCTGGATAGGTGACCGTCCACCCCACGCGCATACCGGTCCGCACACTGAACACAGCGGGGATAACCAAAGTCAGAAGCATTTATCGCGGGGACCGCGGAGGGAGCCTAGAAGGGGAGATCGGGGCAGTGCTGGCAGATGCGGTGGATAATCTGGTGTCGAGGATGATCCGGAATATTCAGCTACTGGATCCTGCGAGGGGGCATTAGGTAGATCTACTGGTTCGGACCCACACCGGGTTATCGCCTTTGGCGAAACCGTCCCCGGCCTCAGTCGAACCGGGGCTCTCCTCTTCCACGCGTGGGAGAGGAGAGCCCCGACCTTCTCACAAAGCGATGGTCGTTACTTCACCTCGGCGATGGCGGCGATTTCTACGCTGGCGCCGAGTGGGAGTTCGCTGGCGCCGACCGCGAAGCGAGCGTGGGTGCCGGCGTCGCCGAGAACTTCGGCGAGCAGTTCGGATGCACCGTTGATCACTTTGGCCTGGTCGGTGAATCCTTCCGCCGAAGCGACGAACCCTTCCACACGTACTATCTGTACGATGTTGTCCAGCGACTCGGCCTCAGCTCTCAGAACCGCCAGGATGTTCAGACCGCATTGTCTGGCACCGACGTACGCTTCATCCACAGAGACATTCCGACCAACTGACCCTGTGCACGTCAGCGTGCCTTCGCTCAGCGGCAGTTGTCCCGCGACGTAGACCAGGTTTCCCATCCGCTTCGACGGCACATACGCACCGGCCGGTGCCGCCATCTCAGGCAGCTTAATTCCAAGTTCCTTCAGCTTTGCTTCCGCACTCACAGTGTTTTCTCCGCTTGTACACCAATCAGGAACGATTCGACCATCCCACGATAAACCCTCCGTCGCGAATCCCGGCATTCCCCGCTTCGCCAAAGCTACGCGGCGGCGAGCGGGATGAACGGTGTACACGGTTGGCCGCCCAAGATAGTGGTTAGTTTACGCCCGCTGATTGTTTGACGTGCTCCACCAGATCGGCCAGGGCGACGTCCCACTTGTCTTCGGCATCGCGTCGTTTCACCTCGACGGTACCCGCTTCCAAACCGCGCGACCCAACCGTGATCCTGATGGGACAGCCGATCAAGTCTGCGTCATTGAACTTGACCCCGGCCCGCTCATCACGGTCGTCAAGCAACACGTCAATTCCGGCTGCTTCGAGCTGCGACTTCAGGTCTTCGGCTGCCTCGAGTTCTCCCTTCGGCTTCTTCCCCGCAAGGACGACCATGTGGCAGGTGAACGGCGCCACGGCCACTGGCCAGATGATCCCGTTCTCGTCGTGGAATGCCTCGAGGATGCACCCGATCATCCGGTCTACGCCGATCCCGTAGCTTCCCATGATCACGGGATGCGTCTTGCCATCCGAATCCAGCACGTCCGCACCGACGGCTTCGGTATACTTCGTTCCCAGCTTGAAGATGTTCCCGACCTCGATGCCACGCTCACTGCCCAGTTTGGTCCCACACGTCGGGCAGGACATTCCCTCTTCGACCGCCACAAGATCTGTCACGATATCCGGTTTAAAGTCGCGTCCAGCATTTACGTTCAGAAGGTGAACACCCTCCTTGTTCGCTCCCGCGACAAAGTTGGATCCCTCCACAACAGCCGGGTCGACCACGATCGTCACGTCCTCGCTGACCCCGATCGGTGACCCGTATCCGGGCTCCGATCCGACCGCCTTGATCTCCTCTTCCGTAGCGGGTCGCATCTCGGTCGCCTTAACGGCGTTCGTCAGCTTGGTCTCGTTCAGTTCGTGATCCCCACGCACCAGGGCAAAGATGAACCGATCCTCCCCGTCGATCGTCGAGATGTGAAAGACGGCCTTCGCGGTCTGCGTCGCATCGATACCGAGCAGTTTCGTCAGATCCTCAATCGTCGTCGTATCGGGGGTCTCGACTTCCTCGATGTCGATCGGATCTGATTTCGCGACTTCTTCACGTGTATGGGTCGCCACCTGCCGGTTCGCCTTGTATCCGCAGGACTCGCACATCAGCAGCGTGTCTTCCCCATGCGCGTTCAGGAACATGAACTCGTGCGCCCCGGAACCGCCCATCATACCTGTGTCGCTCTCGACGACACGTACATCGTCACCCAGCCCCACACGGTTGAAAACCATCATGTAGGCCTTGAACATGTCGTCATAGATCTTGTCAAGACCTTCCTGATCCGCGCTGAAGCTGTAAGCGTCCTTCATTGTGAATTCGCGCACACGGATCAGACCACCTCGGCTCCTGGGCTCGTCACGGAACTTGGTCTGGATCTGGAAGACACTCGTCGGCAACTGCTTGTAGCTCCGGACGAAATGGCGGGCCAGTTCGGCCATCACCTCTTCGTGCGTCATAGCAAGACACATGTCGCGATCCGCGCGATCCTTGAACCGGAGCATCTCGTCGCCCACGTCCTCCCAGCGACCGCTGGCTTCCCAAATGTTCGACGGATGCACGACCGGCATCACGATCTCAGCGCAATCGATCGCGTTCATCTCTTCACGCAGGATCTGTTCGATCTTGTGTTTTACCCGGAGCCCGAGAGGGAGGTAGCTGAAGATGCCTGCGGCAAGTGGACGAACGAGTCCTGCGCGGATGGACAGCTGATGGCTGACGAGTTCGGCGTCAGCGGGGGCTTCGCGGTAAGTCTGGGTGAACAGCTTTGAGAGTTTCATAGGCGGTTTATGTGTCTTTCGTAACAGGCCCGAACAGCTGGATTCACTACTCTAGTGCCCCGGTGCAATTCGGGCGCCCGTGTCCCGCTGAGTCTACACGTTCGGCGCAGGATAATCAACCGGGTTGATCTAGTCCTCCACTTCTGCCGTGTCGGCGAGGTTCAAGGCTTTGAACTGCTTCTGCAGATCATCGAGCTGCGACGTAAGCTTCTTGTTCGCTTCCTTCAGCTTCATGGCTTCGTTGTCCAGGTCCTTGACCTCGACCGACACCTTCTTCTCCGGGCGCAGCTTCTTGAGCGCTTCGACCGCGGCTCTCTGAACCCGATCATTGTTGCTGCCACCACTCGTGACCGACTGTACGATCGGTGTCGCTTTCGGGTCTGCTAGCAGACCCAGCGCTCAAATCGCTCCCCTTCGCACGCGCCGATTCGGGTCGTTCACTCTTTCGGCGATGAATCCCGCACCCGATTCTTGTTGTCTTCGTTCCGGTTCAGCCTGCCCAGCGTCACCAGCGTTTCCTCGTCCTTCTTGTCGCCCAGGGCCTTAGCGGCCAGTAAACGGGTCAGAACGTCAAACGTATCGGCCAGCTGGGTGTAGAGCCTAGCCTTCGGCTTGCTGAACGTGACCTTCTCCAAAAAGGGTCAGCTCCGGATCGAACCGAATGGAGGTCGGCTTCGCCTCAAGAGTAACGTAAAAATCCTCCTTGAGCTCGCTGACCTGAAACTCTTGATCCGTCACCCAGCCTTCGCCTTTGAACCGAAGCGTTGTCCGAACCGAAAACTGGAACACGTCTTCATCGATATTCTGTGTCTGTTCGACCGTCACCTTGGCCAGCATCTTCGTTTCGTCCCAGTTGTAAGACACCTTCAGATCGGTATGCCGAGCGTGCTACACATATTGATCTAAGAACGGATCGAGAGCACCGGCACGTGACAGATGATATCTTAGGTAAACCGCCCGTTCGGATAGTCGAAACTGGGATACCAGTGACGTGCCTCGTGGGTCTCGCCCTGCGTCCAGACGTGCTCATCCCCACCTGCATACCCTAGCTCCCGAGTACGGAAATACAGCCCTTCCTTCGGCTCGGCATCATACCACACGTAAACACTCGTCGTCTCCTCGGTCGGAATCGGATCCACAAACGTGATCACCATGGCATCGTCCGTCACGTCATACCCCTTGATCGCGTGACTGGCCGTCACCTCGTGTACGTTGAGGTCGACCTGGTCGAGCTTCAGGACGGGAAGGGGTTTTCCCGATCGTCTTGAACGTTACCGTCGCTCGCCCCGCGACGGTCCGCGCTCTGAAGTTCGGCGTAACATCCAGCTTGAAATGCAGGACATCGACGAGTCGGCTCGGAACGAACTGCCTGGGAGGAGATGGCTTATCATTCTCCGCAGCCAGATGGACGTGACCGCAGGCCAACCAATCGTATTCGAGGGCTGAAGCAGGTGAAGCGACCAACAGAACACAGACCGACAGGATAATCGTCGTTCGCACTAGAGTTCCTTGGCTCAGATAGTGCGGACCGGCATCGTAACGGATGAAGGGTGACTATTGTCGTGATACAGTCGGGTGACAAAGGGATCGAAATACGGGAACGCGTAGACGTGGTCGTAGTTGCTGACACTCAGCCTGATCTTGTGACCTTTCGCCACGACATAACCGATCGTCCTCGCGTCGAACGAAATCTCCAGATGCTTTCCCGGATCGGCGGTTCGTGTCCCCCACTGGCTGCGCGTGATCAGCGTCTCCACGCCGTCTGGAGACACGTCGAACAGCTCCGCGTTCACCTGAACGAACGTGCGGTTCGGCATGGTGAAGAACTGGAACCGGCATGATCCTAGAGTCTCGGTATCCTGGGCCAGCGGCGCCGAATCGAAGGAGACGACTTCCCGCTTGAGTGCATCGGGCACACCCTCGAGGTCGTCCGCGATCGCATCGGCGAGCCCATAGTCGGGATCGAACGGCACGTTGTTGATGTTCGCGTGGGTGTCCGGCCCGTCTGGAGGTGCTTCCGTCAACGAGCCGTTCGAATGGAGATAGAGTGTTTTCTCCTGATCATCCGCCGCCGGGATCGCCTCGACGGACACCTGATCCCAACCTGGCCGTCGATAATACGTCACGGGCAGCTCGTCCATGATCCCGTTGTCCTCACCCTTTAGCCAATGGTCCAGCCATCGGTCTACAAGTGTCTCACGCGCCTTCTGCGCATCGGGATCGTCTACCCCATCGTGTCCCCCGCCGCCGATGTGCAGCTTCTTCGGTACGTTCAGCCGATCGAACATTTCCAGCGCTTCGTTTGGAGGCATCCCCACATCGTGCCAGCCGTGCACGATGAACACGGGACACGTGATCCGATCGACAAAGTTGATCGGCGACATCGCATTTACGGCCTCCTGTACACGATGCCAGTCGCCGCTCAGCGCCCACTGACGTGCGATATCCTGTAGCCCTGCAGTCAGAATGCGGCGTCTCATGGTGCGCGTGAAGAACCACTTGGTCAGGCAGCCGTTGTGAACAGCGAACTCGTCGAACCGGGTGAAGACATTCTCGGGAACAACCGTTGCCACCTGCAGGCAATGTGCGGCCGCCATATACGAGTGCCACCCGCCCTGCGAGCTTCCGGCGACGGCCAGCTTGTCAGGATGCGCAGGCAGTTCTCTCAGAGTCCAGGTGACGACATCCTGGAGATCGAACAGTTCGCGTGGTCCCAGGTGGTGTACGAGGCCTTCAGAGCAGCCCTGACCACGCACGCTGTAGCTGAGCGTGAGGTACCCGCGGCCGGCGAGTCGTCTGCCTCTTGGGAGTGTGCTGGCCTTTGATGCCGCATCACCGTGGCCGTGCACAAGAATGACGCAAGGCCATCCGCCATCCGGTGATGCGCCATCGGGTGTGCAGATGGTGGCATCCAGCCGGATGCCGTCGTTCATGGTGATCGTGGTTTCTGTTTCGGTCATTCCGATTCTCGTGTCTTCATTGCGACAACCGCGATCCAGTTCAACCCCTCACCTGTTCGCACAGTAGCACGAACTGTCCTCTCCCGGTAGCAGGAGAGGATTCTCCCTTATACTACAACCCGTATATCCTCACCGCGTTGTCATACAGGAGTCTTCGCTGCTGATCTTCTGGGCGATTGGCAATGATGGCATGCAGCGACTCGACCCACATCTTGTAGTCGGAGCCCAGCGTGCACACCGGCCAGTCACTTCCGAAGACCACACGATCATCGGGGAATACATCGAGACAGTGATTCACCGTATCCGCTAGACAGTCAGTCGCATACTTGCCCTCGGGTAAACGAGCGATGATACCGGACACCTTGCAGACCACGTTGTCCAGGCGGCCAAGCGCCTCCATGTTACGCTTCCACTGGTCCGCCTCGTGCCAGTAGACGTCGTCTCGATCGAGGTCGTTTGGTGACAGACTGCCATTCACGATCTCGGGATGGGCGTTGCCGCAATGGTCGAGAATCAGGCGTGTGTCGGGGCACACTTCAGCTAGCTTGATCACCGAGCCCAGATCAGCGGGTCGTATGCAGATATCGAAATGCTTGTCGATCGAAGCCAGATGATGGACATCCAAGACGAAAGCATCCTGCAGGCAGTAATCGGGCGCCATATCGGGTGGGTGAATCACTTGGCGAAAGCCCTTCGCTCTCGGATCCCCTGCCAGACTGTCGACCCACTCTCTGAACCCGTCTTCGCCAGGCCGCGCCCGTAGCGTGGTTCCCACCATCGGGCTGTCATCGGCGTCACAAAGGCCGAACACGTAGTTTGTCTCTGTCGGAATCTGCTCGACGGAAACATCGACCTCCATATAGAGAGTCTTCGCGACCTCAAGCCCTTCGGAAGCTGCCGCATAGGTCGACGGGACGTGATCACTCGCCAGTTCCGGCACACCCTCGAGCCACGGCAGGTCGAGAACCTTCAGGTCCCACAGATGCTGGTGTGTATCGACGACTGGAATCAAGGCGCTACCTCCTTGGCTATCGCTTTCTTCGCATCACATACCGCTGGATGTTAAACCCCAGCGATTCATACAAGCGCAGGGCCCCTTCGTTCGTAGCAGTCACGGCCAGGCCCACATCCATAATCCCGGTTGACTCCAGGCGGTCGATCAGGGCTTCCATCAGCTTGCGCCCGATGCCCTGACCACGGCGGTTCTCACGCACATACACACTCGTGATGAAGGACCTCTGATCCAGGCCGTTCACGTTCGCGTAGATATATCCAACCGGCTCTTCATCCACGAAGGCGCAGTAACTCACGCCCTGACCCCGTTCCACCTTGTTCTGCCCGTTGTTGAGTGAGTCCCGGCTCAGTCTGAGCAAACGAGACTCGTCGTAGTAATCGGCCATCCCGGCGTCGATGAACATTTCTCGTTCAGCCTCTTCGAGGAAGCGGCGTTCGGAAACGAAGTCAGTTGGGCGTATTTCTGCTTTCAAAATGCAAAGTCAAAGGAAGACCACGAAAGGACACGATAGAAACATCACCGGGAACTCCCTTCCGTCTCCCGGGCTCCGGACTCACCGTGAGCGCATTGCAGCACGCACATTTCGTGTCTTTCCGTGGTAGGCTTTTGCATTAGAGCGTAACTGTCTGGTGTGTCGGTTCAGTGGGTCTTGAGGCCCGCGGAACCTTCTGCGGATACGTTCGGCACGCGTCCTCCCACTCCTGCTTCCAAACACGCCAGTCGGTCAGCTCGGTTTCCCGTGACTGTCGACTGCGGGCCACGAAACTCGGATAGCAGGATCGACCACTCGGCGTGCCCGTCTTTTGATACCGCAGATCCATGCTCCATCGAATCGCGTCGGTCTGGTTCGGCTCAGAAGCGTGCGGCGTGAGCTTGTGGAGGAGTAGGACGTCTCCGCGCTTCATCGGCAGTGGAATCACGGATTCCTCCGGCATGTTCTGCTCGCTGATCCCGAATCCTTCACTCCACAGCACCGACTCCTGCTGATGCACTTTCGGGACCACCATCAAGCATCCGTTGCCTTCGTCTGTGTCAACCAACGGCACCCATACGGTCAGGATGAAGTGCTTGTCTGCCTCCTCCGTATGCACCTGCGCATCCTGATGCCACGGAGCGACGTATGAGGACGCACCATCCCACAGGTCAGCAGGCAGTTTACACCTGACGTGCTGGATCGGCGAGCACGTAATCTCGGGCCCGATGATTGCCTCGATCAGGTCGAGGAGTCTCTCGTTTCTCAGAAAATGGAAAGTCTCTTCGCCAAGGACAGCCGCGATGTCAACCAAGTGTTCGGCCTGGCGGTAGGTCTCTATGTCCTGGCGGCAGAGGCGGGCGAGACGGGTTTCGAAGGGTTCGCCTGAAAACGTGTCGTCAATGCGGCCGGCGTTCACCAGATTAGCAGCAAGGCCTTCGACGTAGGTATCGTACTCGGCGATGACAGGTTGGATGTCGGCGCCATGCAGGACGTTTTCGACGACGAGGTAGCCGTCTGCGTGGAAGGATGTTTTCTGAGCTGTGGACAGCATTGTTATGTCAGCGAAAGGAAGACCACGAACACGAAAGGAAAACCAACTTACTAGAGAATTATTCCTTCTACCTTGGCTTTGGGATAGTTGATTACCTGAGCTTTATGGGCGGGTTCGAACCAACTCACAACCTTGAGTTCCACTATGATTTTCCCGTAGCAGATGAAGTCCAGTCGATAGGTCTTACTAAGATCTTGGTCTTTGTATTGGAGAGACTGTTCTGGCTGAGAATCGAATGGTACTCCCCGAGCTTCCGGCTCTCTCTCCATGCATTCCTGTTAGACAGACTCAAGGAACCCTGAGCCCATCTCTCGAGAGACCTCGAAGACCGCTCCCTGAATGAGATAGGCCTCATCCCTGTAGAGAATGTTCTTCAGGCTTAGCTCCCTGTCTCTCCTGCCACCTCTCTCAATCTCAAAGCCCGGTCCCCGAGATCATCCCATTGCTGGGCCTACTTTCGTGTATTTCGTGTTTTTCGTGGTCTTCTTTTATCTTGGTCTTAGAAGTTCCGTTCACGAATCATGTCTTCCTCATACTGCTCCCGAATAGCCCTCAACTCTGGATCCGTCGACACTTCCGCGATCGGTACATCCCACCAAGACTCGTATCCACTGACCCGCTGTTCGCGATCGACCTCGACGAATATGACCGTCGTACGCTCGTTACACTTCGCCTCTTCCAGGGCGTTGGCCAGACCCTCTTTGCCCTCCGGCTTCAGGACGATTGCGCCCAGACTCTCTGCATTCGCGGCCAGGTCAGTCGGGATATACCCGCCGTCCAGCTGACCAGAGTCCTTGCTGCGCATCTGGAACTTGGTACCGAATTCTTCGGCACCCACCGCGCCTGACAGGCCGCCGATACTGGCGTGACCATGGTTGTCGAGCAGGACAACCGTCAGCTTGTAGTCCTCCTGAACGGACGTCATGATCTCCTGGGCGAGCATCAGATAGGACCCGTCGCCGACCATCACGTAGACCTCACGTGACGGGTCGGCCATCTTGATGCCTAGGCCGCCGGCGATTTCGTAGCCCATACAGGAATAGCCGTATTCGAGGTGATACTGTTTCGGGTCACGTGTGCGCCACAACTTGTGGAGGTCGCCGGGCAGGCTTCCCGCCGCGCACACCATCACATCACGGTCGTCGGACGCCGCGTTGACCGCGCCAATCACTTCGCCCTGACTCAGGATGGGGCGATGGTTCAGTGTGTAGATCCGTTCGACCTCCGCGTCCCACGCACCCTGATACTGCTTGACCCGTAACGTGTAGGCGTCGTCCACCCGGTAGCCGGCCAGTCCCTCGATCAGTTCCTCGATCGTCACCTTTGCGTCAGCGATCAGGCTCAGCGCGCCGTGCTTCGCGGCATCGAATGCGGAGACATTGATCGACAGAAACTGCACATCCGGATGCTGGAACGCGGTTTTTGAAGCGGTTGTGAAGTCGCTCAACCGAGTACCGATGTTGATCACGAGATCGGCTTCACGGGCGAGGATGTTCGCCCCCGGGGTGCCGGTCACCCCAATCGCACCCAGCGCCCCGTTCGCGTCGTATCTCACCGACCCCTTGCCGGCCATCGTCTCGCCAACGGGAATCCCGGTCGCGTCGACCAGGTGTTGGAGTGCCTCCGTCGCCTCGCCGTAGATGACGCCGCCACCGGCGATGATCAGCGGTTGCTTGCTGGCCTTGATCATCTCGACCGCTCTCGCCAATTGGTCCCGGTCGGCTCTCTGTCGGGCTACGGTCCAGACACGCTTCTCAAAAAGCGACTCCGGATAGTCGAACGCTTCGGCCTGTGTATCCTGGGGCAGGGCGAGCGTCACGGCTCCTGTCTCGGATGGAGATGTCAGCACCCGCATCGCTTCAGGCAACGACGTGATCGCCTGATCGGGTCGGTTGATCCGGTCCCAGTATCGGCTCACCGGCTTGAAGCAGTCGTTAACGGAGATGTCTTGGCTCCCCTCGTTTTCCAACTGCTGAAGAACCGGCGCCACGTTCCGCCGAGCAAAGATGTCACCTGGCAGAAGCAGTACGGGGATTCGGTTGATCGTCGCCGTCGCCGCACCCGTGATCATGTTCGTCGCCCCTGGACCGATCGACGTCGTGCACGCATAGGTGCTGAGGCGATTCTTCATCTTCGCATAGGCAATCGCCGTATGCACCATCGCCTGCTCGTTCCGGGTCTGGTAGAACATGAACTCGTCGCGATACTGGTTGAGCGCCTGCCCAAGCCCGGCCACGTTCCCGTGTCCGAAGATGCCGAACATGCCGGCGAAGAACGGCTGCTCGTTTCCGTCGCGCGACACATGCTGGGCCTTCAAGAACTGCACGATGGCCTGTGACATGGTTAGCTTACGGGTATTCATAGTCTCGCCCCGAATGCCCCTCGCCCAGGGCATCGAGATCCAGGAGGTCTTTCGGCCTTCCTGATGCTCGCTTGTTTTTGATCAAACAATCTCTTCCGATGTAGCGCACTCTTTCACCACCGTAGTCAGAGTGCTCTGCTGATGCGTCCGCCTCCTCCCACGACACCCCTGTTATCGAAGTAAGTAGGTCAATACGAACTGGCGGATGCCCCCGATTGGATGACATTGTCCTCTCTCCACAGTGATATCTGGAGATCTGAAGCCGAACTGGTCCAAAGCGTCGAGAATACATTGGGCAATCCCCGGTTCGGGCTTCACAAAGACATCGAGATCGCCCGTGAAACGTCGCGCACCGTGGTAAGCTAGAGCAAAGGCGCCGACTACCAAGGAACTCAACCTTGTGCTCTTCGAACAACGCGAGCAACTCTTTTAAGTCTCTCTGCGGTTCCACGGACGTGCTTCCTCAATTGATGTAAAGCATCAACCCGCTCTTCCGGCGACTTCGATAGCCAATATTCCAGGTTCTGTCGAACCTCATCGTGATTAGACAGCTTCGCTTTCTTGACAACTCTTTCCATTCCCCCCTAGAGCCCTAGCCCTTTCAGGAAGTCGCGGTTGCGTTTCGCGCTCTCCAGAGGTGTACCCTGGCCGGGGATCACATCCTGCTCGACGACAATCCAACCGTCATAACCGACGTCGACAAGCGCCTCGGTGATGGCGGGGAAGTCGACGTGCGACGTCTCCAGTTCTGAGAAGACGCCCTGCTCGATCGCCTGGTAGTAGTTCGTGTCACGGATCCGGGCCTCGGCGGCCAGGTTCGCGTTGTATCCCTTGTAGTGGACGTGCCAGATCCGTTCGCCGTATCGTCGCACCAGATGCAGGGGATCGCCGCCGCCATACGAATAGTGCGCCGTGTCGATACACAAGCCGACTACGTGTGGATGCGTCACCTCCAGCAGAAACTCAATTTCCTGTGGCGTCTCTACATAGGTACCGCAGTGCGGGTGATACGCGGTCCGCAGACCAGTGGAATCCATGACCTGCGTGGCAATCTGGTTGACAGTCTGGGCAGCGAACTCCCACGCATCCTGCTCCATCGCCTGCTCCGGCTGGATGCGCCCTGCATAGTCGGCCCGCATCGAATCGGTACAGATCGAGTCGCACAGAACGATGACCGAATTCGGCCCGCCGACATCGGCCAACAGCTGGGCCGACTCGAGCACTTGCTGATCGCCGATAAACCCGAGCTCGGGCTCCGACAGGTTCACCACGTTGAAGCTGGCAACGAGCGCCAGATCCCGGTCGAACAACTCAGCCCGCAGATCATCCGGATCCGTCGGCATGAACCCGATATCGCCGAGCTCGGTCCCCGTATACTCCGCTTCCGCCATCTCATCCAGAACGGTGCTGAATTCGGGGCGACTCTCCTCCGCCTCGTGTTCAAGCACTCCCCAGGAACAGGGCGCGTTTGCGACCCCCAGAAATTGTGACATAGCCCCCCTAAGACCTTGATAAACCAGGCTCCACGCGCCGTGAAGACTGGTGAATATACCACGGATCGAGAGCAGTGTCAGCCGCGTGGGGCATGGGGATCGGCTGACCATGGATGCAACCCCTTCAGGATTGCCGTACACTCGCGCATCATTCTACGATGCGAGTGTAGTCAGGCGATGTGGGAGGTACAAGGCGAGTTGCAGAGTCTACCCTACCCATATGGCAGCGGCTTGGGATTGAGCCAGTCCACCACCCGATCCTTGATCCCCCACGCAAATGCATAATTCCCCCGCGGCGTATGGTGGCCTTTGTATAACGGCGCCAGGTAGGCGTCGACGTCCAGCGAACTTCGGGCGAAGTCCTGTCGAAACGGGTCGCGCAGGTCGGTGACGAGGGTGTCGCGTGTGGCCAACCAATCAAGAAGGGTCTGGTCATACAGCGGCTCGTTGACCAAGGCCTGCTTCAGATCGGAGCTACTGAACGAGAGGAGCACCATCAACTGGCGGCCATTCTGCTTCGCGAAGGCTTCGGCCATTTCGATCACGCAACGGGTCGCAAACAGAGCCGCCTCTCGATGTAGAATCCGAATCCGCTCCGCAGGATCGAGATCAGAGTAGGCCGTTTCTGAAAATCCGAATCCGTCGGCCACCCACGCAGCCAGATCCTCTGTCGCCTCAACCTCCGCCCGTCTACAGGCGTAGGCACGGAGCACAGGATCCTCCCGGAACCGCTCACACACCCAATCCGCATCACACAGCTTGTAGTGATCGTCGATCGTCGGGCAATGGTTAGCCATCTCCTCGAACGTCTCCGCTTCGATACTCACGCGAAGATACGGGAGCGTCCACCTAGGCACACGTCCCATCCGCACCGATCGCCACGCGTCCAAATTCCGATAATGATCGTCACTCCAGGCGTTCAGAATCAGATACTTAGCCTGATCCGCCCCGGAGTCAGGTGACCGGTACATCCCATCTCTATGCTCACCTGACTCGACCACACGCATTCGCCGAAAGGCCTGATACACACTCCAACCGCCGACCCCGAAATTTCTGACGGGTTCCTGCAGGTGAGACGCCAGATACTCCTGCCAAGTCTCGCCGTCGCTCACCTGGTCGCAGTGCGTGAAGCTGTTCCCGAACGTGTGAATCCGCGACGGTCGATCCGGAAAGTTCACTGCACGACGGCCACGGTCCGCTCCGTACGAGTAGAACGCATAGGTATCGTCGACCCCATCACCGCTCTGTCGTTCACCGCGCGGTACCCAGCCCAAGTCGGGGATACAGCTGATCTCTCCGTGGCTGTTCGCGGTCACATACTGGTCGACCATCTCCCGCGTGGGCATGATCGACGTCAGGTAGTCGCGCAGCTTCTGTTGGTCTTCGTCGTTTAACACAAGGTCGCCGTCGGAGACGACTCCCACGATCTGTTAATGATACGGTAAGGGCTTGGGATCCAGCTGACCCACCAGCCAGTCCTTGATCCCCCACGCGAACAGGAAATTTCCGCGCGGGGTATGATGGCCGTTGTAGAGCGGATCCAGATAGTCGTCGATCGACACCGAATGACGCGCATAGTCCTCTCTGAACACGTCACGCAGGTCGAACCAAGTGTAGCCGGTCGAAGCCAGCCAGTCGAGGAGGGTCTGATCGAATAGGAGGTTTCCGGACAGTGCCTGACGGATACTGCGACTGCTGAACGAGAGCAGGATCAACAGCTTCTTACCTGTCCCCTCACAGAATGCGGCCGCCTTCTCGATCGTACATCGGGTCGCGAACAGTGCGGCCTCGGTCTGTGCCTGATAGACGACCGCATCTGATCCCGCATTCGCCAGGTCCGTCGCCCCAAAGGCCTCCAGCGCCGCCTGATCCTCCCCATTACCGGTACGAGCCATCACCGCCTTGAGTACGGGATCGTCCTTGAACGTCTCCCACACCCAATCGTCGTCGAGCAGCTGATACAGGTCGTCCGCCTTAGGACAGATGTTTTCCCGCTCTTCGTGTTCGCACGTCTCCAGGTTCACACGCAGATGGGGCAGTGTGAACCTTCCCTGACGCCCCATCCGAATCGAGCGCCACGCATCCAGGTTCCGGAAGTGATCGTCGTCCCATACGTTCAGGATCACATACTCCGCGGGGTGATCTGGCTCCACGATGCGCATACGTCGGTATGCCTGATACACGCTGTGACCACCGATCCCGTAGTTCCGAATCGACTCCTGCAAGTGCGCGGCCAGATACTCCTGCCAGGTCTCGCCGTCACTCACCTGATCGCAATGCGTGAAGCTGTTCCCGTAGGTATGGATCCGACACGGCTTGTCCGCGTGGTGAATCGACGTTCGCGCACCGTCGACGGGGTCGTAAGAATAGAACCCGCGTGACCCGTCCACGCTCCCACCGCGAACCCCATCGCAGACCACCCACCCGATCTCCGGGTCATAGGCAGACTTCGCGTTGTTACACATGATCCCGCCCAAATCGACGGAAATCTCGGTCTCCGCATCCTGACCCGAAACGAAATGATCCACCATGGCCCTGGTAGGCATAATGGATCGGAGGTAGTCTCTCGCTGTATCGTCGCTCACGTATACACCTCAAGAGCGCTTGGGGTCTGGAACGCAAAGAAAGCGCAACCGGGTTCTTCTCCCGCTCTCCCGCTCGGCCTCTTAGAAGTTATGGAACCCGTGTCCTTCCCCCGGGAACCAGATCAGGTCGATCACCATGCCGACCAGGATGCCCATCGCATAGCCGACCACCGTGCCGATGAAGAACGGCTTTGCCTTCTCGTATAGCCTGGGACCACCGGTCCGGAGAATGATCAGCTTCGCGGCCCACACGATGAAGATGCTGAGCGCGTAGTAGCGAGGGCCGGTCGTGTATTGGAAGGCAAGTCCCAGCGGATGGAACGGCCACCAAGCGAATCGCGATCGCATGACGGCGAGGAAGGTCGCCTCGGCGCCACCCAGTATCCACATCCCCATCTTCTGCGGATCGAAAACGGTCTTCTCGGTCACGGCCAGTGAGGTCGCGATCCCACCGAAGATCCCGTGCGGACCTTCCCACAACGTCCAGGATCTGAGGAACAAGGCAGACTCGATGTAGCAATAGTAGATGATCGTCATCGCGCTGGCGATGAACGCCGTGATGAACGCCGCGAAAACGATCCCACTCACCCACCCCTTACCCCGGACGACATTGTCCATGGCACGCATGTGGTGGGGCAGCATTTGTAGCGTCTGCAGGCGTGTCCCGCCGAACAGGACAGGTGAGTCTGCCAGTCGAAGCGCGGTGAGGTCCCCTGTAGACATCCGGGCCGTACCGGTAACGATCTTCAGAAAGCTCCCGCCCTTCGTCCAAACGGGGAACAGGTAGCCGAACCCGCTGGCCGCCATGTACTTCACCGTGGCAAAGTAGGCGATAAACATCAGTGTCAGTTGTCCCATGGCGAGATGGAAGGACATCCCCAGTTTCATCAGGAAGCTGCAGGCATAGACGGCGCAAAAGGCCAGCCCGATCACGGCCACGCGGTATGGAATGGGTCCATCTCCCTTCACACCCGTCCGGGCTTCCTGCCAGACCTGTCGGATGTGTCGACGGGCGAGCCACAGGGACCAGATCACGAGCACCGTCATCGCCCCGTGCGATTCGAGCGCGATGATCTCCCCTGCCTTGGAGGGCTGACCTTCGAGCCCGATCGTCAGACCGGTACGAGTGAACGTGCCAACCTTGAGAAGGGCCAGAATACCGAAGAACCAGAAACTGAACAGGAGATCGAGGCTGCAGAGATACCCGAGTCCGATCACAGGAGGAAGAATGCGCGCGTAGAACGGCGGGAAATTGCGCGCGAAGTACATCGATTTCACGTTGATGTTGTCGAACAGATCGATCCGGGGGATGTTGGGATACCAGTAGTTTATCACATTCCACAGGATGATCCCCGCGGTCCACGCGAAGCCATACCAGAACACCGGCTTCTTCAGGATATCGGGAACGCGGCGGCCCTGATCGAATCCTTCGACCAGATCTTCGGGAAACTGCACGAGCGGATAGGTCAACCGTTCCGCGTCGACCCACTGACGGTGGAAGATGCAGACAACGAAGTATCCCGCACCGACGAGCGCGAGCGCGCCGCTGAACCACCACCAGACGGGCATGATCCACGCACCCCACGGAACCGACTCCCCTTCGTGCAGTCCGAAGTAGAACCGATCCATAATCTCGGCTGTCGGGTTCGGGAACGCCCACATCGGAAGCTGGTCGAAGAACAGTTCTTCCCAGCGGTTTTCAGGCGTGGCAAAGAAGTGAGGCGCGGGCAACGCACCGATCAGGTAGCCCATCCACCCGACACCCGGCATCATCCCCGCGATCCAGATCGTCCCGAAGATGACCAGCAGCTCGACCTTCGTGAGCATCCACGCCGGACGGACCAACCCCAGCACCATGTTGATCATGATCCAGATGCAGAACCACAGGGTCAGCGCCACCGGATAGCTCGATTTCACGAGCGACCCCGCGTGGAGCACCATCTCGAGCAGGTTGCCGGACCACGACATGACTGCAGCCGTGATCAGCCCCAGGATCACGGATCGTAGGGTAACGTGATCAGATTTCGCTTCTGGCTCAGCAGCCGGATCGATGCCGGATTGAGCTACCGCCACAAAGAACGCACCTTCTGCACTCTATACTCAGTACTCGTCATTCGTCACTCGGTTGGGGTTCTACGTTCCCGGCACGAACCTTTTTAAGTATGAAATCGCCTTGGGCACCGCTGTCTCCTCTTCTTCCTCATCCTGCCCTTCATATACCACGGACACCCAGCCGTTGTAGTCGACCCCTTTCAGAATCTCGAAGATCCTCGGGTAATCCAGCCAAGCTTCTTCGCCTGTCGAGATCCGGTATATCTTCGCACGGACGTGAACGGCTTTCGGGGCGGTCAACTCGATGCTGCCATAGAAGTTGTAGGACGGGTCTTCCTTGCCACGCTGACCGGACGATCCCGGCGAGCCTTTGTACTGACCGGTGTCGAGGATGTGCGACAGATACGGGTTGTCCACCTCATCCAGGATCCGCATCACCTCTTCACCCGTGCCCGTGATGCACCCGTGGTTGTGGTTGTGGAGCCCGAGCACGATCCCCTTCTCCTGCCCGTAAGCCGCAACCTCCTGGAAGCACGGGATCATCCGTTCCCACACCTGCTCTTCCGGCTCGCCTTCGGGCACCCAGGCCGCAAACACACGAACCATCGGGATCCCCATGAAGTCGGCGATATCGATCCAGTCCTTCACATCCTGAACCACACCGGGCAGCTCATCCTTCGGCTTCCCGAAGTTGTTGCTCACACCGATATACGAGATCGCCAGACCACGCTTCAGACAACGCATCCGGATATCCCGCAGATACGCCGGTTCTGTCGACGTAAAGGCGCGCGTGTGGATGTCGATCCCGTCCAGACGCATGCCATATACCTTATCGATGAATCCAGCGAGATCGATCTTCCCGTCCCGGAACTGATCCTTGTAACTGAGCGACATACAGCCAAGCTTCATCATCGTCGTTTTCTCCACAGTCAGTCGAATAGTGCGGTCTATGGTTGATCTAGAGCACGCCGAGGGTTAAGACTCACCTGTAGAAACCCTAGATGGCGGCGCGGTCATCGTGTCCTTCTTTGACCTGAGGCTTCCGCCCCAGGCGTATCGAACGCCCGCCCCGTTCGGGGCTAACCCGCTTTTCCTTGGCGCTCTAGGCATCCTTGGCTGTTCCCGCCTTTGACTTTCGTCAGTAAGGGGTCTGCTGAGAACTGCTTCCCGATGAGGCTTCGGCGCATCGTACCATCACCCCTCCTTGTCTTCCGTGTCCTCTGTGGTTCCCTGCTTTCTCGCTTTCTTACGCATATTCCTTCAGCGCGTCAAAAAGCCGATCCAGATCCCCCGTCCCATTATGCACGTGTGTCGACACCCGGATCCGCCCGAACTCTCCCCACAGCAGGATGTCCTTCTTCACCAGGTCAGCCACCACCTGTTCGGCGTTCTCGATCCGGAACGCCGTGTTGCCCGATCTGGCTTCTCGTTCCGTCGGCGACATCAGCTTGAACCCGAGCTTCGTCAGCCCTTCGCTCGCATACTCCGCCAGGTCGTGCGCGTGATTCTCGATGCGGTCGACACCCAGGTTCAGCAGAATCTTCAGCGAATGATCCAGATGCATGATGATTTGCATCGACGGGTTCCCCGGCTCCATCCGCTCGGGCATCGGCATCTCGTCGACCGTTGCGTGCCGCTCCCCCTCTTGGGCCGGCCACACGGCCAGGTTGTGCCAGCCGAAGCACGTCGCCGCCACCTGTGATTCCGCTGTCTCGCTCAGGTAGCACGGCGCCGTCCCGTGGGTCGTCAGGAGCCACTTGTACGCGCTGCTGACGGTCAGGTCGGTCAGCGATGCGGGCACCCGGATCACCCCGGCAGAATGCGTCGCATCTACGGCGAACAGACATCCCTTCTGCTTAGCGGCTTCAGACAGCTGCTCCAGATTGTGCGCTTGACCCGTGTAAAAGCTGACGTGACTGATCGCCAGGATGCGAGTGCGCTCGTCGATCGCGTCGATCAGGTCTTCCTCGTGGACCCGCCAATCCCGATGCTTCACCATCCGGATCTCGACGCCCAATGCCTCTAGGTTCCGCCACGCGTAAGCGACCGACGGAAACTCCAGGTTTGTCGTCACCACGTTGTCGCCAGCCTGCCAGTCCAACCCGCGAGACAGCCACCCCATCCCCTCAGCCGCAGCCTGCATAAACGCCACCCGATTCCCGGGCACCCCCCAAAGTTCGCCGACCTTCTCGCGACAGGCGTCCCCGACCTTGTAGATCTCGTCCCGGCCGTCGTGTCCCTCGCTCTTCCATTGCGCAAACTGGCGGTAGACCTGCTCCTGTGACCGGAACCACGGACCCTCGCCTCCAGTACACAGGTGGGCGATCCCGTCGATCCCGACGAACATATCAGAAGACAGAAGAGGGTCGATCTTCAAGGGAATCTCTCCAATATCCAATCACTTACGACGGATTTTCGGACGGGGTCTGATCGGTATCCCGTCGCCAAACGGCGACCAATATAGCCCGCTCGGTCCCTCCGAACAAGGTCCGCTCCCGTGCCGGTTTCCTTTGACACGCTCCAGGAGGCAGGCATTCCCATTGATAAATTGCAAAAAAGCCACAATCCTGTGATTGGGCCTGTCTCCCCGAGCCGAAGGCAGACGTGAAGGACCTGCCCTGGCCGATACCTCCGATACGGCTGAGCCTGTTGAGCTCGTATCCTCTTTGTGAATGAGACCTGCCAGGAACACAACCATTTCTGAGTGCCTAGCGACGAACAACGCCTGCGTAGCTGACGCGATCGGCTGCGTTGAGCCCCGATAGATGTTCCGTGCAGATCCACAAACCCAACAAGAAATCAAGTCAGAAAGGTGACAGTCTGCCATATTGACCGGTCGCTCTCAGTAGATTTTCGTCAAGCCTGAGCCGCAGGCGAAGGCGGGTGACCGCTTCTGACTTTGACTTTGCCTCTATGGCCAAGCCCCCACCCAAAACCAACGCCGCCCGTATCCTCGACCAATCCGGCATCCCATACGATCTCCGCACCTACCCCCTAGACGAATCCGACCTCTCCGCCGTCAAGGCCGCTGCCGAACTCGGCATCCCCACAGAGCAGGTCTACAAGACCCTCGTCGCCCAGGTCGACACCGGCGAGATTGTGCTTGCCTGCATCCCCGCAGACGCAGAGCTTGACTTCAAATCGCTGGCCAATCTCGCAGGTGGCAAACGGGTAGAACTTGCCCCGCTCGCCGACCTCCAGAAACTGACCGGCTACGTTCGCGGCGGCTGTTCACCCCTGGGCACCAAACGCCCGCTCCGCCTGTTCATCGACGAATACTGCGAGGTCCACGACACCATCAGCATCAGCGCCGGCCTACGAGGCGTCCAGATCCTAATCAATCCCACCGAACTGATCCGAGTCACCGAAGCCATGCCCGCCGCAATCGCGCGGTAGAGTTGGCCTTCAGATTCTCAATCCTAAACCTTCGATTCTAGATCAATGGACTCAGTAACGATACTAGGCGGCGGCAACACCGCCTTCTCCGTCGCAGCCAACCTGACCCATCTCCGCCACGAGGTCACGCTCTGGGAGATCCCTTCCTTCGAGCACACCCTCGACCCGATCCGTGGAACGCAAAGGATCAATTTGCTCGGCGTTGAGCAGACGGGCCGGGCGAAGATCCACAGCCTCACGACCGACATCGGAGCCGCGCTCAAGGCCAGCGATCTCGTCCTCGTGATCGTTCCCTCTTTCGCGCACAACCCGTTCATCGAGTGCTGCGCACCGCATATCACGGCCGACCATACGGTGGTCCTAATGCCGGGCAACCTCGGCACGCTCGCCTGGGCCAAACAGCTGAAGGCAATGGGCGCCGCGATACCCACGTTGGCCGAAGTCGACACAGCGCCCTATGTCTGCCGGAAGACAGAACCAGACACAGCGACCATATGGGGTACGGTTACAGGTTTGGGGCTAGGCGTGCTGCCGACAGATCGGACAGAACAGGTTCGCGCAAGGCTGGACGGCCTGTTCCCGGGCGTCCAGACCTACCCCGACGTGGTCGCCTGTGGATTGAGCGCCATGAACCCCGTCGTCCACCCAGCAGGACTCCTCATGAACGCGGGCCGTGTCGAGCGGTCGCGCGGCGAGTTCTATTTCTACGACGAAGGGATCACCGAGACGGTCGCGAGGGTCATCATGACCGTCGACGAGGAGCGTCGCGCCATTGGTTCTGCCCTCGGATACGACCTGCTGCCCGCGAACGAAGCGTTCCACGCCGCCGGATTCGGCCCCAAGGGCGACCTCTGGTCCACGATAAATGGCAGCCGTATGCTGACCGCCCTCAAGGCCCCAGGCTCCCTCGAAACCCGTTGGCTGACAGAGGACCTGCCTTACGGTCTGGCCAGCTGGAGTTCGCTGGCCGCTCAGTTTGGCATAGACACACCCACCATCGACGCCCTGGTAGACGTCGGCTCGATCGTCATCGGGTTCGACGCGTGGGAGACCGCCCGCGATGTCGACGCCCTCGGCATCAAGGACTTCAGCAAAGAGCAGCTCGCCACCTACCTCCAGAGCGGGACCTAGCAACGTGTCTTCCGAAAACGAGGACGTTTCACCACGCACCTCGACCTACGACCTCTCGAACAGGCAAACAGCGCGCGCACTTCGAGCCTTCATCATTTCGGGCACCTTTTGGGGCGCGTGGGGACGTGTCGTTGGCATCGGCGTCGCGACCTTCACAGGATACGCCCTTTGGCTCGGCGCGACCGAAGCTGAAATCGCTTATTTCGTCTCGATCGCTTCGTTCACCAGCCTGGCCCAGGTTCTGTCTGCACCGATCTTCCACCGGCTGAAACACCCCAAGCGCTTCGTTATGTTCGCGGGATCCCTAGAGATGTTCCTTCGATTCTCGATTATTTTGATCCCGCTCTTTTTGGTCGAGAACCGTGTTCTGGCCGTCGCTCTGCTTTTGGGATCAGGCCTCTTCTTCGGTTTCCTGAACGGCCCCTTCTACAACGGCTGGCTCGCCGACATCGTCCCCCAGAACATCCGTGCCCGCTTCATCGCCCGAAAGACAAACGCCAATCTCATCGCCGGCATCATAACGGGCTATGCTGCAGGTTACTACCTCGACCTGTTCGATGGGGATACGCAGTATACAGGTTTCCTCACCGCCTTCGCTTTCGCCACGGTCCTGGGCATCTTCGGCTATATAAGGCTGATGACCGTACCGCATCGGAGGCATCCTTCCCAGTCCCACAGTCCCAGCCAGAACCCGCTGATCGCGTTCAGAAACAGCCCGTTCAAACGACTCACCTTCTTCTTCACCACCTGGAACTTCGCTCTGGGGATCGCCGGCCCATTCTACAGCGTATTCATGCTGAACCATCTGCAGATCAGCTATACAACCGTCGCCATCTTCAACAGTGTCTTCATGATCTCGATGGTCCTGGGCTACAAGCTCATGGGTGGCCTCGTCGACCGCTACGGCAGCCGCGCTGTCCTGAACTTGCTCATTCCCCCGACCACCCTGACGCCGGTCCTCTGGACCTTCAGCAACCCTGAGTGGTACTGGCTGATACCAGTCGCCATGGTGATCAACGGGCTCCTGCACGCGGGGATCATCACCTCAACCAATGCTCTGCTCTACAGCACCATCCCCGACGACGCAAACAAAACGACCTATTTCGCAGCCTGGTCCAGCACTATTCAGGTCGCATACGCGCTATCGCCACTACTCGGCAGCTACTTGGTCGGCCTCTTTGAGCCATATGGCTTTGAACTCTTCGGGTTCTCGATCGGAAACATCCAGCTCGTCTTCCTCTGCAGCAGTTTCGCCATCCTCGTCCCGATCACCCTCCTGTCCATAGTGGACGACGACAAGAGCGCCAGCACGCGCGAGCTCCTCTCCCAGATTGGAAAGGGGAACATCTTTAACTTCGTGTATGGTTCTCTGGTGTTCGATCGATCGGAGGAAGAGGATCAACGCGCCAAAGCCGCAAGCAGGATGGGGCGATCACGCAACCCGATGGCACTCAGCCGATTGGTTGACGCGCTCGACGACGCGAGCCCAGAGGTCCGACGTCAGGCTGCGAGGGGACTCGGCGAAGCCAAATCGAAAGAGGCGGTCTCTCACCTGCTAGACGAACTGAAGGATGAGGAATCGGATATTCGGACAGAAGCGGCGGAGGCCCTTGGCAAGATCGGAGATCCGGATGTCGTCGACCCGCTGATTGAGGCTCTCGAGGATGAGGACCCCCGAATCCAGATCAGCGCGATCACAGCCCTTGCCAACATAGGCGGCGACGAGATCGACGAACTGCTGTTCTGGAAGTTCGCGGACCGTTTCAGCCGAACCACCTTCCCAACTCTGGCCGAGGTCCTCTCAACCAACCAGGACTACCGGATGATCAAGCCGACCCTCCAGCGACTCACGAACTTCCGGTCACCCGCCATTCGTTTACAGCTTCTGAACAGCGTGACCCAGACCCTCGGCGCAGGCCGACGGTTCTATCGCATGATTTCCATGAACCCACTCGAGCGCTCCGAGCGAATCACGCAACTGATCTCGCGAACCAGCCGGTCGATACGCCGCTCGAACCTCCACCGGTCCTTGAAGACGCATCTGGTCGCCCACATTGACCGACTCAACCAGCACGTCGATGACGGTGACATAGAAAAAATGATGGACGAATCTGGGGACCTCACTACCACCCTCGTGGACGAGATCAACCGCCAAGAATTAGATGAATTCGGCCAGGACGTATCCTCCCGTATCAGCGCCGTTGTATTGGGGATTCGTACATTCGTGAGCGAACGAACTGCGAAGCGCGAAGAAGTCATCGAGGTCTACCTAGCCGTCTGTCTCTGGTGCCTAGGTGATGCCCTAAAGCGTTGAAGAGAGGAAAAAAGGAGGCGTATCACACGCGTCTCGGGATTACAGCAGTGTCAACTCGAGATTTTTTAACCAGATATGCCCACCGTGATCCTGCAGCCCGATATGCCCTGGTTCCATTATCTCACAGAACGACCGCTGAAATTTTTTCGGTGATCCATCCGGATTCTTCCCCGCCTCGGCCCACTGACTCAAATCCGCCTGCATCGTCAACTCATCGTTCGTCACCACTGTGACATTCGACCCATCCGCCGTTAGCACCATCGTGTTCCACTTCCCAGCCGGCTTACACGTATTCCTGATCAGCGCCAAGCAGTCGTAAAGTGCGCCACTGCAATGCGTCATCGCCGGCTCGTTCCCGTGCGTATCAAAATCTGAATCTCGATACCCGTCTGAACCGGATTCTCCAGATCCGTCCACCTGAAAAACGCCCCGCTGTTCGTCCCCTCATCGTGCTTAAAGTTCAACGCGTATGTCTCGTCCTCCTTGAGCACCCCACAGAAGAACCACGTCGTGACAACCCCCATCGCGTGATGGTTCTCCAAATTGGCAAACCGCCAGATGTGCTCCTTGTCAGCTCTTAGGTCGATAAACGTCTTCTTCGCCCACTTGTACATCACCTGTTTCATCATATCTTAGGTTGCCACATTTAACTTCCCCGCCTGCCGTCCATAGCGCGCAGTGTATCGAAGGGAGAAGAACGACCACAACCTAGCAGACAGCGCCCCCGACCAGTGAAAACTGTGTGCCTCATACAGATCCGTTTCGTGCTCCAAGTAATGCCCAAATAGCTCGCATAGTGCTGCGTTGGCTTCCTCGACTCCCTCGTCAAGATGAAACGCCTGCATCGCATACATATTCACGGAGTGAGCATACTTCCCCGTAAAATTCCCCCGCTCATTCCAATCCCACTGGATTTCTCTCTTCCCAAACGGCTTCCCGCGCTGTCCCTCGATCCGCACTCGACATCGGTCTTCAAAATTGGCCAGGATTTGAGTAGCCTTCATCAGATTTCCTTGGTCGTAGCTGAACTCGAGCCATCGTAGCGCCACCTCGACCAATCATCAACGCGGCGTCAACACTCAGCATTCAGAACTCACCACGCGTCATTATCTCCCGAGTTTTCTCCTTTGTGTATCGCCAACCCTCGCGTACGTTGCAGCTGTGGATGATCAGAACACACCCACCCAGTCCCGCCTGACCCGCGGCCGAATCGCCGGCACCGTCACGGTCTTCTTGTCCCTTGCGGCCATCGTCCTCGTACCGACGATCCGCTACCACACCAACCACGTCGTCACCGACGACGCCTACATCTCGGGCAACCTGGTCACCGTCTCCAGCCGAATCACCGCCCGCATCGATAGCCTGAAAATTTCTACAGGAGACACAGTCGACGTGGGACAGACCATCGTTGTCCTCGACGACCGCCCTTTCCTCGCCGAGCTCGCCAAAGCAACCGCCGAGGTTGCCTCGGCACGAAGCCAGCTCGCCGAAGAAGAGATCGCCCTCACACGTGAAAAACACAACGCGGGGCCGATGGTCGAGCAGTATGTGGCAGAGTGGACGGCATCAAAGGCTCGGTTGATGGCTGCTCAAGCGGCCCTTGAGCAGGCGGAACGAAGCCTCCGTCGGGCGGAGCGACTGTCGAAGTCACTCCTGATCTCGGAATCGGAGCTCGAACGCTACCGGATCGATGCACAGAGAAGGAAAGCGGAACACGAGGAAGCTGGAGAGCAAGTGACCAAAGCGGCGGCAGGAGTCCGCATGACGGACGGCCACCTCCACCCCGTCCGCATACAACACCAAAAGGTCGAAACCGCCCGTGCCCACCTGACCCTCGCCGAAACAGCTGTTCAGCAGTCCCAGATTCGACTCGCCGAAACGCGCGTCCACAGCCCGGTCCGCGGCATCCTCGCCAAAACCGTCGTCAACGACGGAGAGCTGGCCGACGAAGGCCAGACGCTCGCCTTCATCCACGACCTCGACTCTCTCTGGGTCATCGCCAACGTCGAAGAGACACAGATTTCGCTGGTCAGCATCGGTCAGCCCGTAGAAATCACCATCGACGCCTGGGCAGACACCACGCTGACAGGCAAGGTCGAGAAAATCGGCTCCGTCACCAGTTCGCAGTTCGCCGTCATCCCCCGCGAAAACCTCGGCGGCAACTTCGTAAAAGTCGTCCAGCGCATCCCGATTCGCATCTCCGTAAGAAACCCGGGCCGCCGCCTCAAACTCGGCCTTTCCGCCACCGTAGGCATCGACATCCGCGAGTGAGGTTGCCTCACCCAGAGTGGTCAGAAACACTTAGAGCAAAGCCGCCGGATCTCTATATGCCTAATGGTTCAGAGATAGAACAGCCGTTCGCTTTGTCAGCTTTCACTGGAAAATAGGGGAGTGGACCAGCATCGCTGGGTGGGTTCACAGCGGCGTTTGTCTTACCCCTTTCTTTAGTCAGTCAAAGAAAGGGGCCGACACAATGGGCGCCTGCCGGACCAAAGCCTTGGCGAAGGCCGGCTGAAACAGGGGAATGGGGCCAAATACACGCTCCATCACCCACAGCTTGACCGGAGGAACTGCCCTCCAACAAAATGAGGACGGAGACTTAAGAGGGCCTGAAGCAATAGGCAAATCCCATTGAACACCCAACCCAAAGACCACCACCCACAAGCTTGGCTCGTGCTAATCGCCGTCTCCCTAAGTGCCATGTCCGTCCTCGGCAACAGCATCGGCATGATTAGCCTCCTCCTCCCTCGCATGATGTCTGAGTTCGCCGTCGACGTACAGTCCATCCAGTGGGTCCTGACTGCCTTCATGCTCACCATGGTCGTCGTCATGCCGGCCGTGGGCTGGCTCGGCGACTTCTTCGGTCAGCGGGAGCTCTACCTCGGCAGCCTTTCCATCTACATCGTCAGCACCTTCGCCTGCACCACGGCCTGGAACTTTCCCAGCCTGATCGTCCTGCGCATCGTCCAGGGCATCTCAGCTGGCTGCTTCTTCCCGCTCACCACTCCGTTCATATTCAACTCGTTTGCCGAAGGCAGACGCGGCTTTGTCCTCGGCATCAGCAACCTCACCCTCATCACAGGATCCACCATCGGCAGCCTGATCGCCTCGGCGCTCTCCGACCAGTTCGGCTGGCACTGGGGCTTCTACTACACTATCGCCCTCTGTCTCGCCGCGCTCCTGTTGGGCTACCTGGTCCTCCGAAACCCGGACCGTGCCAAAGTCGGACGCTTCGACTTCCCCGGTGCTCTGACCCTCGGCACCGCCGTAGTCTCCGCCGTGCTGCTCGTCACCCAGCGCGACACCCCGATCGGCCTCAACACCCGGACGCTCACGTTGGTCGCGCTTTGTGTCGTCTCCGCCGTGGCCTTCATCTGGCTCGAGCTCCGCACCCGCTTCCCCCTCGTCGACCTCGGCATCTACCGATACGCCGCTTTCGCCGCCGGCAGCGCGCTCGGTTTCATCGTCCCTGCTGCCACTACTGCCATCACGCTCCTCCTCCCCATCTTCCTACAGCGCATCCTAGGATACTCCATCTTCCAGAGCGCCATCCTCCGTGTCCCCTCGGGCATGACCACCGCCGTCATCGGACCCTTCACCGGCTGGCTCTCCGACCGAATGGACCCCCGATTCCTCATCGGCTTCGGCGTTGTGGGCTTCGCTGGCATGCTGTTAGTACTCTCCGACCTCAACACACATTCGTCCGCGGCCACCATCGCTGGCTTCCTCGTCCTCGTGGGCATAGCCAGCATGTGCATCTGGTCTCCCCTGACGAACACCATGTTCAGCGCCCTCCCGTCTGAATCCGTCCGCCTAGGCGCTGGTCTCCAGGCCCTGATGCGTCAGCTAGGCCGATCCGTCGGCGGTGCACTCATCGCCGTCATGTTCTCCCACTGCTCCTCCCTCCGTATCGCCCGCCTCGTCGGAACCGTCAGCGCCTCCTCCGCCATCTTCACCCACTACCTGGACACCATCTCCCGGAGCCTGCTCGCGAGCACCCATCCCAAGCCCGACACCTTAGCCGTCGAACTCATCCAGCGCTCCATTTGGCAGGAAGCCACCGTCGCTGCCTTCAGCGATTGCTACCGCATCACCGCCACCGTCTTTCTGACCGCCCTCATCCCTGTCATCTTCCTCAAACGCAAACAGCCTCCGACCGAATAGGTTAGAAGCTGCTACATAAGCGACCTGCCCCCTGGATTGTTCCCATTCCTGGAGTTAGGATATGGGATAGAAAGGGGGCCTTATGGCCAGAAAGCGGTAAACGGCAGAGCAGATCCTCGGTCATCTCCGTCAGGCCGAGATACGCATCTCCGAGGGAAAGACGGTCGCAGAAGTCCTGGGTGAACTGGGGGTCAGTGAATAGACCTACTATCGCTGGCGGAAGGAATACGGCGGTATGGAAGTCGAGCAGCTGCGCCGGCTCAAGGAGCTGGAGAAAGCGCGTCTGAAGCGTCTGGTGGCCGATCAGGCACTGGGCAACGCGATTTTGAAAGAGGTGTCGCGGGGAAACT
>MDTE01142898.1_pt1 | contig 36752 bp, 27 predicted proteins | sample 811231 | NCBI WGS metagenome assembly MDTE01 (sample SAMN05326651, study PRJNA326480) | marine metagenome | isolation source: seawater | place: Indian Ocean: Red Sea | collected 2010 | reverse complement strand
CCAACGTAGGCAGAGCCAGCGGATTTACAGTCCGCCCCCTTTAACCACTCGGGCACCGACCCCCACTATTTGAACTTATCATCGTAGAGGGCTGAGACGAGCCGGTTTCACTGGTGGATGGCTTGAAGATGTGCAAGAGCCAGCCCTTTGATCCTCAGGGATACTGGAAGCATCCGAAATCACTGAGCGGCACATTGATCATGTAAAGACTGTGGCCAGTTCTTTGTCAGGAAGCGAAAGACCCATTTTTGACTCGATTTGAGGCGGTGGTAAGCCTTGTGAATATCCAAAATCATGGTGATGCGGCGATTGGGGCAATTGAGTTCTCCCACATCATGAGTGGCCACCGGTTCAAAACCCATCACGCGGGTATGAAAGTCATAGGGGCTGTGTTTTTCGCCCTCGAAAATATCGGTCACGTAATGCGAATAGCCTCGTTCGATCGTATCCCGGCTGGCTGCGCGCATGAGCGCTGCGACCACCAACATCATGGAGCGATAGGCAGGGATCACCGCAAAGCGCCCAATTTCTGCAATTTTGTGATCCTTGACAAAAGATTCGACATCGAGCCCATTGTCCAACTTTTCAAAGCCGTATTCCTTGTAAAGTTCCAAGGGTGGATTGTAGAGAACGCGCAGGACACCCACAGGGACATCGTCCACCTGCGTGATAAACCAGGAAATGTCCCCCCTACTGAGGTCCGCTAACGGAAAAAATGCTTCAGCACTCCCGATCCAGTTTTTTTCCTCAGCATAGGTCTCCTTCAGAACCTTGACGGCCGCCTCACGTTGCTCGGGCTGGGTGATGCGCGCCACCTGAATGTTTTTGGAAAGAGCAGGTTTCATGGGCGACGTGGTTCCGAGGCAGTCCAGGTTTTTTGGGATAAACTAGCAAGGCGTTGCATGATGGAAGCGTGATGTTGGTGAATATCCTTCAAGCCTATGTCATGGGGCAAGCGGGGCGGCTGTATGGGAGCAGAAAACTCGACTGAAAAGGGTACCCCTTCGGGAATTTTCTTATAACCTTCCTTGGATGGGAAGGTCAATCCAGCGGTCACGACGGGAATTCCCGTTTTCAGAGACAACTGGGCGGCCCCCGTATAGCCTTTGAGTAATTTTGTGGGGTGTCGATTGGTAGTACCTTCAGGGAAAATTCCGATGGATTTTCCGGCTTCGAGTGTTTTTCTCGCTCGAGATACGCTACTTTGTCGACTGGTGAAAAGGGGTTTGAATACGTTGAGAAATTTCGGTTTGGCAGGTTTTCGCGAGACGGTAATGACCTGTCCGTAGTGGTAGAAGAACCAAACTCCAGGTACCAGGCAGAAGTTCCAATCTGCTAAAAAATGGACCACCCGGCCGCCGCGCAGGTAATAGAGCAATGCAGGGATGTAGATCGCCTCGAGTTTTTGGCTGTGATTGAGCACCAGGATAAAAGGATCGTGATCGGGTTGGATGTGCTCGACCCCCTGGCAAGAAACCAATTTGCGACCCGCAAGGCTCAAAGTGCTTCGGATCAGAAAGCGCAAAGGCCCACTCGGGCTTTGATGCAGAGGCGCTTTCCAAATGCTTTTCAGGGAAAGGGGCCCTCGAATGGAATGAATATCCATATTCAAGCGTTTTTTACTGCATGGGCAGCTCAATCTTGATGGGTTTTTGTTCGCGATAGGATTGTTCGGCTGCATCGCAAAGTTGGTGGCTCGTGCACACATCCTGCTCCGTGATGGGGCATTGGGAAGGTACTTGGAGCGTCCTTGCAAAAGCCCTCAGCTCCTCCACATAGGCCTCACGGTAACGACTCGGGAAAGAGTGTTCGATTTTTGGGCGTCCGACACCTTCCGCATTGGAGAGCACGGTTGAGGTCGCACTACGATTTTCAGCCTGCAGCATACCTTTGTCTCCAAAGGCTTCGATGCGCTGATCGTATCCGTACGTTGCCAAACGGTTGACGTCTATGGTGGCAAGCAAACCACTTTTGTATTTTAACGTCACAAGCACATTGTCGAGGTCGTTGATGGCCTGGATCTCGGGCACAAAGTTGCTACCCACCGCATAAACCTCGACAGGGTCCTCGCGTGTGATGAATCTGAGCATGTCCAGGTCGTGGACAATGCAATCGTGGAAAATTCCATGAGATGTCTTGAGGTATTCCAGCGTTGGTAGAGGAGAATCGCGTGATGTGATTCTTACCAGCATGGGCCGGCCAATAGAGCCGGCCACCACTTGGGCTGCAAGGCTTGAAAAGGTTGGGTCAAAGCGGCGGTTGAAGCCAACCATCAACGGGCGCTCAACCTTTTCGGCCAGTGCGTAGCATTCGCGAATCTGTTTCAGGGTTTCCCCCATTGGCTTTTCGGTGAAAACAGCCTTGCCTGCTTCAAGGGCCTGAAGGATTTGGGAATAATGCGCACCTGTTGGTGTGGCAATGATCACCCCATGAAGGGTGGGATCACTCAAAGCCAGGGAGAAGTCGTTTGAACCCGGGCAGCCATGGGCCGTGGCGGTCTGTGCCGCAAGGCCTTGGTCCGCATCGATCACATAACCCAGCTCGAGTTGAGCAAGCTGACGAATGCTCTGAAGGTGAAATTGTCCAGCCCTGCCCAAGCCAACCAATGCGAGGCGAAAGTGATCCATAACGATAGATTTAGCAGATCGGGCCCCTTATGCCATACTATAGCGAGAGAAAAACCTCGTGAAGAGGCTTTCTGAAAAATCTAAGGGCAAAAGGTGCTAGGGCGTGGAAGGCTCGATGACTTGATCTGGCTTTGCGTCTTTATATTCGAGATGATCCATCAAGATGATTTGGCCATTCTCGCGCTGACTGAGGAATAAGGATTCTCCCCGAGAAGACAGTTTGAAATTGGCGTGAAGCCCACTGGGAGCTTTCCCATCCTCATCGGCCCATATCATGAGTTTCTCGCCGGGTGCGAGCGTCTTGCCTGCAGGAAAAGCCCATTTCAATGGCCGCTGGCCATCGTCACTGAGAAAGATGTTGGACAAATCCACCGTGGTTGATCCGAGGTTTGCGCATTCGATCCAATCGTCATAATCACCCTGTGGATCTGCTTTGAACGTACGGTTGATGGCCATGAGGCGCGTGATGGAAAGTCCACGCCCCCGAAGCTTGGATGGAGGCAGAGCCGTCATGCTCAAAGGTTGAAAAGAAGCGGTTTGAGGGAAAAACATGGATCCGCTCTGGTTAGGCTTCCCGCGGGCTTCGAGATAGTAATACACGCTCTGGCCTGGGTTCAGGTTTTCAAGTTGTGCCTCGAATCGACCCTGACCAATCGATTGCATGGGTTGATCTTTAAATGGCTCTAAAGGTTCGTTCTTGGTGTAAAGCACCAATTGGTCCAAGTGATCGTCGCTGGATGTCAGGGTGGCGGTCAGCTTGGTTTGGAGCAGAAGGCGACCCAAGGGATTGGGCTGCACTGTTACCGGAGCGATTTGTACCGTCTCAAACTCTGGAGTTGGCAGGTTGGTTTCCGGATGGTTTCGGAGGTAAGCGCTACGCTCTTCAATGAATTCTTTCAAACTGGGGGCCCCACCACCAGGGCCTTCACCCCTGACCGATTGAGTCAAACCTTGGAGGAATTGCTCAAAGGTTTCTCCGCCGGGTTGCCTGGTTTCACGCTGAATGTCCTGATCAATCAATTTTCGGTATTGCTCTACCAACGGTTCGAATTTGCTCCAGGTCAACCATTCCTGGGTAATCGTACGGACATGGGCAAGATACCTCATACGCAAGTTGGGGTTTTTCAGTAATCGCAACAAGGGCTTGTTACTGTCCTCTACACCAAAAAGTGGATCCAGTTCAACCCCACGTACATTGCCTCTGAAGCCAGGTCCTCCAGGCAGGCGAAAGGTTTCGTTGTTGTCGTGCGCAATCATGTGAAAACGGCCCCGCGGATCCTGGTAAAAATTGAAATCACTGGCTCGAACCCAGTAGCCATCGGCATCGATTAACACATTTTCAAGGGCCAAAAACCAAAGAGCACCATCCACGTTTAGAAAGGACTCCAAGGTTTTGTCCAAGGTCTCAATGGGCGCCTCTGCCAAGGCCTTTGCAAAGCGAATGTAGTGATTCCATGCAGGTAATGGATCTTCTAAATCTGTCTTGAGTTCATAGAAACCGCTGTAATCTGTCGGGCGGTCGCCAAGGTAGGCCATGCCATTGCCTGCTTTGGGATCGGCTGGGTTTTTCCAGCGCGTACCTTTGGATGTATCAAAGGCCTCCTTGAGGAAAAGGGTATCAAATTGTTGGGAGTTGACATAAATACCCCACAATTCGCCGTTGATGACAACGCGTACATGATGGGCCTTGAGCGTGGGTTGATAGTCCTTCGAGACGTGGCTGAAGAGGATCTCCCTCATCACGGTTGGATCGGTGTGTGCATTCAGTAGATTCAGGGTCTTGTATCCCTGAAGGGTCTGTTTGCTGTCTGAGTAATTGATACTGATGTTGAGAGATTTTTTTCTCCCAGGGGCCACCATGCTGGTGGAAGTGTTGCCTCGGTAGCGTACGCCAACTTCTGGAATCGTCCATTCGTCCAACTGAAGGCGTGCCGGAATTTCGACATCGGTGCGATAAAATGCACTCAGTTCGGCTTCCCAGTCATCGGAATCAAATTCCAGGAAAAGAGTTTTCAGGACACTGTTGTCATAAAGAGACTTGTCGCCATGATGCTCAACTTTTTCTGGAAGGATTTGCATACCTGCTTGAGGCGGCGGCTCTGTGCCATGGGTGCGTCGTCGAGGGCCGCGCACCGGTCGAGGATTGGCTCGAAGCTCCTGGCGGGCAGCTGTTCGCTCGTCCTTGTCGAGCTTTCCATCGCCATCCAGGTCAAATTGGCGTGTGAGGGATCCTGGCTCCTCGGGAAGGGCAGGTGAAATGCCTCCAGGTCCAAAACCATTGGGGCCACCCAATCCGGGCGCCAACGTTGGAGGGGCCTCCTCTCTATTCTCGCTCCTTTCCTTGGCGCCGGAACGTTCGGATACAGCTTGTATCATGCTGACCCGCTCCTCAGTTGACAATTTGCCATCACCATCTTTGTCGAACTCCTTAATGAGCTCCGCTTGTTGACCCCATAACCGCAGTCCGGAGGCTAGGAGGATTCCGAGGATTGAGTAGGCCATGCGTGGCACGTGCATGATCGATGGTGGGTGATGGGAGGATGGGTTGGATAGGAGCATGCGCAAGGGGACCATGGTTCTTCTTCCAAGCCTTTGCCTGGACGGGAGCATAGACGCCCAAAACATCCTGGAAGTTACAGAAAACTCCCAGTAATCGATCACTTTGATTGTCTCCTGAAGACGTTCATGCGAGAAACCATGCGTTTGTTCCCGGTTGGTAACCTTGTTTCAGTAAATGAGCCAGGATCTTTTCCAGAGCACCTTGGGCCCCGACGGCGATAAGGAGACACTCGGGTGGCGTTGAGAGAGCTTTGAGATAAGTGGGATCACTCACGGAAATGCCATGAAGTCGCTGACCAATTTTTCGGGGGTCCACATCAATAATACAGTCGATCGAACGATTCTGGCTCAGGAGCCACCTTATCCATGGTTTTCCGGTCTGGCCAGCTCCCCAGAATACGACGCGATTTTGGTTCTTTAGAGGTCCACGGAGAAGATGGTGTCGTTTGCATGCGTCAAAGGAAGAGACCTCATAGCGCTGATCGGTACGGGTGGCACGTTCGGGATGATCGCGCCAGAACAAAATGGTTTCGTCAACTTTACCGGTTTTGAGTGAGGGATCCTGGGCGACATTGAGGAAAAAGTCGTAATCTTCGGGGAAGGGGCCTTGAACACATCCTCGCTCGAACCATTTCCGGTGGCCGAACAGCGTGGGGTTGACAATGGGCAGTTCGACAAAGCGCTGGGCCATGATGGCGGCATGGTCATTGAGGTGATTGAGCCAGTCTTGGTAACGCTTCATGCTTTTCACCGGTGTGCCTTCCATATCTACGATCGAGACACCTCCACCGATGAGGCCGCAGCCCTGCTCTTGTAAAAAGCGCCATTGAGTGGAAAGTCGGTTCGGTGTCGCAATGTCATCGGCATCCATGCGGGCCAGCCAAGTGCCTCGTGCTTCGCGGACGGCCCGATTGTGAGCGTGGGCAACACCCTGATGGGCCTGCTGGATGATTCGGAGTCTGGAATCTTGGATGCTCTTGGCAGCGCGGAAGGTGTCGTCTTCTGATCCATCATCTACCACGATGCATTCCAGGTTGGGGTAATCCCCATCAAGAATCGAGCGTATGGCTGGTAGGATGGTCGATGCTGCATTGAAGGCCGGTAGAAGGACTGAGACGAGGGGCGAAAAAGTCATTTCCAATGCAGACATAGGGATCTATGGCCAGGAGGCCCGCTAAAAGCGGGGCGTCATTGGAATTTTGGAATGTCGGTTTCTGGGAAGCGCTCCTTAATGGTTTGTCTGATCCGCTGAGCATCCTGGGGTTGAAGAAGTCGGCGATGAACGCGTCGATCCACCCCATCCATGAGACACAGCCAATCATCCAACGAAGGGCGCAGGATTCTTTCCCAGGAATCGAAACGCTTTTCGCGGTCGTAAAAGCGCCATTGGTTTCCGACCTTCTTGGCATAGGCCTGTCGACGCCTTCCATCTTCGAACGTTCCTTTCCAGCTGATCTCTCCTTTTGCCATGCAGAAGAAGAGCTTAGCCTTGAATCCCCAGAATTCCAACCATGATTCAGTATTTGTCTTTTGACTCAGGATCCCAGTTCAACCAACCTGTTTGCATGAACGATAAGTGGATCAGGGGCCGATGTTGGAAGGGGGTTATGGTGGTAATCATCAGTTGGCTGTGGGGTGCTGGGTGCACTCAGGAAACTCAAAATCAGTGGAGCCGAGCCGTTCAGAATTGGACGGGTACCGATGGTGTGCTTGAAATATACGCAGGGGAGGTCCTGGTAAGAAGGTTCATTCACATCGATAAGCTCAGTACGGCTCAATCCACTCAAGGGACTGTTGTTCAGAGACCCTATCGTTATGGCTATGGTGTTTTGGATGCTAATTTGAATTTCAGCGCAGACGCGGGTGAGAAAAAGGTTTACTTCGAATTCAGTGACTATTCGACCAGCTATGTGTTTTTTGAAAATCCACAGCCATGAGGGAAGTGAAAAACTTTCTTTCCCAACCCGTTCCAGAGCTTTAACCTCCTCCCTTTTGACAAGGATAGACGTCAACGACTGAAGTTTACAACCATATGGGAGCTGAGATTACTGATGCCAAACCGCTGGATGCCCCAGCCTTAAAACCCTTGAAACTGGCCAACCGACTTGCTGGTCGGCCGGAACGCCCTCCAACTTATGGAACTACCATTCAGAGTTCCGATGGTCAGGAGGTCGTTCTGGGAGATCCTCGTGCGACCCGAGCTTTGGTGGCGCTCATGAACGTTCATGCTGTCAACGGAGGAGCTGCCTGCCACTGGGGAGGGCCCGCCGCTTTGGCCGAAATCATGTCCGCGACCCATGGTCTGATGTTTGCCCAGCAAGACCGTCCCTGGTATGAGGCTTTTCACTTTGTCAACGATGCGGGGCACACGGAAAACGGCGTTTATGCCCTGAGAGCCAATCTTGGGTTTGATCAAATGACCTTCGAGGATTTGAAGGGTTTTCGTTCCATTGAAAGCAAGCTTACCGGGCACGGGGAGTCTCACTTGAATCCTGAGGGCGTCTTGCTTAGCAACGGCCCGCTTAGCTCGGCTGTCGGTCAGAGCCAGGGACTGGCCATGGCGGACAAAACGGCTGGGAACGACCGTGTCACCCTTTTGGTGCTCTCCGATGGGGCCTCCATGGAAGGGGAAGCTAAGGAAGCGTTTTCTGCCATTCCAGGCCTGGCAGCCAAGGGCAAGGTGAATCCGTTTGTGATGATCCTTTCGGACAATCAAACCAAGCTCTCTGGTCGTATCCCCGATGATTCCTTTGATATGGCTCCCACCTTCAATGCCATGGAAACCTTGGGCTGGCAGGTAATCGACGTTCCGGAAGGCCACGACTTACAATCCGTTTATCGAGCCATTGAACAAGCAATAGCCACGGCTCGCGGAAACGACCATCAACCCGTGTTGGTGCGCGTCAGAACCGTCAAGGGTTACGGCGTGAAGGCCACGGAGGAAAACGCCAGCGGCGGTCATGGTTTTCCTCTCAAAGGTGGGGAAAAAATCGTTGAATTCGTGAGTGAAATCTGTGGAGGCGAAGTGCCTGAGGCCTTGATGAACTGGGCCCAGGAATTGCGCAGCCAGTGGGAAGCCCAGGAGGCTGCCAAGGCTGCTGCCAAAGGCACCTCTCCATCGGTCAAAAAGGATAAGATTCAGAGTGGGCTTGCTCAGGCAGCCATTCAGGCAGCTCAGGAAGGGTATCCAGTCTTTTCGGTTTCAAGTGATGTCCAGGGATCGACAGGTATTGCTTCCTTCCAGAAAAGCTTTCCCGATCGTTTTGTCGAAGTGGGGATTGCTGAGTCCAACATGGTCTCTGTTGGAGCCGGTTATGCCAAAATAGGTTTTATTCCGATCGTTGATACTTTCGGGCAATTTGGTGTGACCAAGGGAAACCTCCCTCTCACCATGGCAGCTCTTTCGCAAGCTCCTGTGATTGCCATCTTTTCCCATGTTGGATTTCAGGATGCCGCGGATGGTGCGAGCCATCAGGCAACCACTTATTTTGCGGCCATCAGCTCCATCCCTCACACGGTGGTCATTGCGCCTTCCTGCTCCGGTGAGGCTCATGCCTTAATGCACGCAGCGATCAAGAGGTATGCCGAAGATCGCCAAGCAGGCAGGGATGGCGAATCTTATGTATTTTTTGTGGGTCGGGAAAACTATCCGATCCATTGGATTGATGGCGCCACCTATCCATGGGGACGTAGTCAGGTGATTCGCGAAGGCGCTGACGTGGTGCTGGTAGGGTGTGGGCCTTTGTTGAGCAAAGCCGTTCAGGCAGGTGAATTGCTCGCAGAGAAGGGCGTCTCGGCAACGGTTATCAGTAATCCGTTCGTTAATCGTGTCGATCTGGAAACGATCACTCCATGGGTAGAAAAAGCCCAAGGGCGTGTGGTGACCATCGAAGATCATCAAGTGGTATGCGGCATGGGCGCGCAATTGTCGCATGCCCTTTCTGATCAGGGCACTCGCCATCAGGTCACCACCCTTGGTATTGGAGGTGGTTTCGGGCAATCCGCCTACATGGCTGAACATTTGTATGAGCGCCACGGCTTGACCGCAAAGGATATGGCAGATGCGGCTCAAAAACTCCTTGATTGACTTCCTCTCATGGAAGGGTAGGTAATCAACGCGTCTCCGATTACATCATTATGAACTTATCTAAAGGTTATTTCATCGGTTTATATCTTGGCACTGTGCTGAGTCTTTGGTCGGCGGATCTAGAATATCCACCGGAATCTGCTTTCAAACGAGTCGTCCTGGCAGACAATCCTGACAAGGATCCCAACGGCATCGTCGACCCCATGGAATTGTCAATTGCCAAGGACGGACGGGTGTTCTTTGCTGAGCGCCGAGGAAAAATCAAATATTGGAGCCCCGAAACTGGCAAGGTGCACTGGGTTGGGGATGTTCCAGTTTTCACAGGGCTTGAGGATGGTCTGCTGGGTATGACCTTGGATCCCAATTTTACCGATAATGGATGGATTTATCTGTTTCATTCTCCACCGGATCTTGAAGAGAATCACGTTTCACGATTCACGATCGTGGACGACAAATTGGATCTTTCCAGTGTTAAAACCTTGATTCGAATCAAAACGCAGCGCAAGGAGTGTTGCCATTCAGGTGGCTCTCTCAATTTTGATGCGGCGGGTCATCTATATGCTTCCGTCGGGGATAATACCAACCCCTTTGCCTCCGATGGATTCAGCCCAAGTGATGAACAGGAAGGACGCTCTCCTTGGGATGCTCAAAAGAGTTCTGCCAACATGAATGATTTGCGCGGGAAGATCCTGAGAGTGACGCCTCTGGCCGATGGGAGTGTTGCCATTCCTGATGGTAACTTGTTTCCCAAGGATGGGAGTCAGGGTCGCCCGGAAATCTACGTCATGGGCAACCGCAACCCTTACCGTATTTCTATCGATCCGCGCACTGGCTATCTTTACTGGGGAGAAGTCGGGCCAGACGCCGGGAACCTTAATGCAAAGAGAGGGCCAGCCGGTTTTGATGAAATCAATCAAGCGCGTCAGGCGGGGTTTTTTGGGTGGCCTTATTTCATTGCCAATAACAAAGCTTATGTGCGCTACGATTTTGGTGGTAAGGAATCCTTGGAGCCCTGGGACGCTGCCCAGCCTGTGAATCTGTCCCCCAACAACACAGGTGGCAAGCATTTGCCGGCTGCCCAGTCTGCTTTCATCTACTACCCACATTCTCTCTCTGCACGCTTCCCGGCGGTGAATGCTGGCGGGGGTCGCACGGCGATGGCGGGTCCGGTATATTATTATGACGAGGAACAGAAATCGCCTCATCGCCTGCCATCTGTCTACGACCACCACTTGTTTATCTATGAGTGGTCTCGCAATTGGATCATTGCCGTTCGATTGGACGAAGATGAAAAAATTGCCAATCCGCGAAAAGATCTTCATCGTTTTCTGCCGGGCATGACTTTCAAACGCCCCATGGACATGGAGTTGGGCCCGGATGGTTGTCTTTATCTTATCCAGTGGGGAACCCAATGGGGGGATAATAACGATACCCAGTTGATCCGCCTGGAGTTTCACGGCAACGCTAACGCTGGCTAGTCTCTGCTACCGCTTCTTCATGGCGCAGGGTTTCGATCATTTGCTCGATGCTACCATCACTCACCTCGAGGCGTTGAAGGCTGAGGGTGCGCGCAGCGTATCCTTCTCCAATGAAAGCGTTCAGATCCTGCGCGAAATGCTTCAGGAACGGCGAGAGCGTGCTGAACCAGCCCAATCCAACCGACCATTCGCTCAGAAGCCCATAGCTCGTGAAACCGTTTCGCGCAAAGAGAGCTCGGTCGTTACTGATGCAGGTAAAGCCCAAGCTGCTGATTTGGTGGGTAGGGTCGCTGATTGGCCGGTGCTGAATGCTGAAGAAAAATTAACGGCCATGCGAGATTTGGCGTCCCGGGCAGGCGCTTGCACAAAGTGCTCTCACCTCGTCAAAAGTCGTTCGCAGGTCGTTTTTGGAGTCGGGTCTCTGGATGCCGAAATCATGTATGTCGGTGAAGCTCCCGGGCTGGATGAAGATCGACAAGGGGAGCCGTTTGTTGGAAAAGCGGGCCAATTGTTGACCAAAATCATCCAGACGATGGGCTTGAGTCGTGAAAAGGTTTACATTGCCAATGTGCTCAAATGTCGGCCAGATACCCCCGGCCAAACCTATGGAAATCGCAAGCCCACTCCACTGGAAATGCAGACTTGTTGGCCGTATTTGCTGGAGCAAATCAAATGCATTCGCCCCAAAGTCATCGTAGCTCTCGGGACGACAGCTGTGGAAGGTCTGTTAGGAAAAAAAACACTGGGGATCACTCGGCTACGCGGAAAGTTCGACGACTTCAGGGGGATCCCCCTCATGCCGACCTACCACCCCTCCTATGTGCTGCGGAATCCAGCCAATCGAATCAAGCGGCAAATATGGGAAGACATGCTTTCTGTGATGCGGCTGCTCAATCATCCTGTCACATCACAGCAGGAGAATTACTTTACATCTTAATTTCTGACACTCATGGCACGTATCCGTTCTCTTAGAGCTTCGCAACTCATGCATTCATGTTCCGCCAAGGAACTCCCTTTTCGAACGACGGATGAGCTCAAACCAATCAAGGGTTTGGTGGGGCAGTCTCAGGCGACCGAAGCGCTTCAGTTTGGGGTCGATATTCATTCGGAAGGTTACAATTTATTTGTCCTTGGGCCTGCCGGCTATGGTCGTCATTCAGGGGTGAAGGACTACTTGGATACCCTTGCGAAGAAAAAGCCGGTTCCCCCCGATCTGTGTTACGTCAACCATTTCAAGGATACCTACAAACCGTGCCTGCTGAGGTTGCCCGCTGGCATGGGGCATCGACTGGTTGAGGCGATGGATCGGCTGGTGGAGGATTTTCGCAACAGCGTGCCTGCTGCTTTTGAGAATGATAAGTATCGGATGCGCCGCCAGGAGATTGAACACGAAGTCGCCGAGCAGCAGGACAAGGCGCTGGAAGCGATCAAGCAGCGAGCCAAAAAGCGTCATATTAATTTGATTCAAACTCCCAGTGGGATCGCATTGTCTCCCACCAAGAATGGGGAAATTCTGGATCAGGACGCTTTTCGGAAACTCCCGGACAAAGAGCGCAAGAAGATTCAGCGAGACATGGTCGTATTGCAAGCTGACATCGAAAAAATCATCCATCAGGTGCCCCGTATTCGGCGGGCGATTCAGCGTAAAGTCAAAGACCTCAATCAAAGTGTCACTCGAGCCGCGGTCATCGGTTTGGTGGAGGATGTTAAGAGTGATTTTCAGGACCAGCCTGCGGTTCTGGATTATCTGAACCGAGTCTTGGAAGACGTGGTGGAATATGCCGAGGAGTTGTTTCTTTCCAAAGAAGCATCAGGTGGGGTTCAAGGGGGTGGGCAGGTGGACGAGGCTCCAGCTTTCAACCTGACGCGTTACCGAGTCAATCTTCTGGTTGATCATCGTTCATCCAAGGGGTGCCCCGTGTTGTATGAGGACAATCCTTGCTACAATAATCTTTTGGGGAGAGTCGAGCACCTTTCCCATATGGGGACCTTGCTGACCGATTTTACTCTGATCAAACCGGGGATGTTGCACCAAGCCAACGGGGGTTATCTGGTGATCGATGCGATGCAACTACTGCAGCAGCCTTTTGCGTGGGATTCTCTCAAGCGGTGCCTGCGGTCGCGTGAAATTCGGATTGAGTCCTTGGGGCAGTCTCTGAGTTTGGTCAGTACGGTATCCCTGGAGCCTGAGCCCATACCGTTGGATATCAAAATCGTTTTGGTGGGTGATCGTATGCTCTATTACCTGCTTCATGATCTGGACCCAGAGTTTTCAAAGTTTTTCAAGGTGGCTGTCGATTTTTCCGATCAGATGGATCGTACGACCAAAAATATCGGACTCTACGCGCGTCTCATTGCTACCCTGATTCAGAAAAAGGAGTTGCTGGCCTTTGATCGATCTGCGGTAGCCCGGGTGGTGGAGGAGAGTTCCAGAATGGTGGAGGATGCAGAAAAATTGAGCATGGAAATTCGGTGTATCGCTGATTTGCTTCAAGAGTCGCATCACTGGGCCAAAAACAAGGGCTCGAGATTGGTCCGCGCCAGCCATGTGGACCAGGCCATAGCCCATCAGCAGCGTCGTCTGGGACGTGTTCCAGATCGTTGGCGAGAGGAGACGCTCCGCGGATCTTTCCACATCGCCACCACTGGCACCTGTGTTGGGCAGATCAATGGTCTCTCGGTCATTCAGCTCGGGGGGCATGCTTTTGGGCATCCGGGTCGCATCACAGCCCAAGTGCGCATGGGAGGAGGTGAAGTGGTGGATATTGAGCGTGAGGTGGATCTTGGAGGCCCCTTGCATTCCAAGGGGATGATGATTCTTTCCGGTTATCTCATGGGGCAATATGTTCCCGATCAGCCTCTCTCTCTAGCTGCAAGTATTGTTTTTGAGCAATCCTATCATGGAGTGGATGGGGACAGCGCTTCTTCTGCCGAACTCTATGCCTTGCTTTCAGCCCTTGCCCAGGTGCCCATACGGCAATCCCTTGCCGTCACCGGTGCGCTGAGTCAGCTCGGAGAGGTGCAGGCTATTGGTGGCGTCAATGAGAAGATTGAGGGTTTCTTTGAACTCTGCGACGCGAGGGGGCTGACGGGCGAACAAGGGGTGCTGATTCCCGAAAGTAATGTGAAGAATCTCATGTTGCGCCAATCGGTCGTCGATGCCGTGCGTCAGGGAAAATTCCACATTTACCCGATTCAGAATGTGCATCAGGGCATCGAGTGCCTGACGGGCCTGCGCGCTGGTCAGCGAGGTGCCAATGGAAGGTTTCCAAAGAATACCCTTAACGGACTGGTGGAACAGCGGTTGATTGATTTTGCGGAAAAGTCTCGATCGTTTCATGCCAATGATGGGAAGGAGGACAAGAAATGAGTCTCGAACGATTCCTGCTGGTCGCTCTGGACACCTCTTCCCAAAGCCTTGCGGCGCTGGAAATGGCCGTGGAATGTGCCACCATGGGTGGCTACGGTCTCAAGGGTATCTATGTGGAGGAATCGCATCTTTCCCAAGCCAGTGCGGCTTCGGTCTCCCTTGAGGTGGAACTTTCAACGACTCACAGTCGTCCTTTCTCCAGCGAGCGACTTGAGAGCGTGCATCGAGCTCAGTCGGCGCATGCACGGCAAGCCCTTGAAATGGCCGCTGATCGGCGGCGCATCGAATGGGAGTTTGATGTGATTGCTGGCAATGCAGCGCAGGTCATCCAGGCTGAGGGCGCTGGAGCGGACATGATCCTTATGGGCGATCGCAGTGCTAATTGGGCCAACCAACCTGGCTTCGGTACAACTTCCTGGCATTTGATGACTCGGCATAAGCGAAGTTTGTTCATTGCCAGAAAAGCCAAGTCGCTGGTGTTTCCCCTGACCGTTGTTTGCCAAGGCTTTGAATCAAGCAAGGATGTGATTGAGCATGCCTTTCTTTTGGGGCAAATGTGTCATCACTATGTTCATGTGGTCTATCTGCCGGGGAAACATGCGGACGAGGAGATGGCTTTACGCCATTGGCTTACACAGATCAGCGAAGCCAAAGGGGTGATTTTTAGAGTGCATGTGATTTCTCCAGTCAGCCGAATGCATTTGGTGGGTTTTCTCGAGGCCTTCAAACCAGGCACTCTCATCCTTCCTGACTTGGCCTGGTTCCGGCAAAAAATGTTTCTCAAATCGGTTCAGCACTTGGACAGTTCCATTCTGTTTTTCCGTCCTCAACGCGGGGAGGAACCCAGCTCAGCTAGAGAGCAAGCCCAGATGGCTACGACAACCCATTCAGAGGCTTGATGATGGCGCTCTGGGCTCAATAAGCGTTGCCCTGGCCGTGATTTGGGGCTAGTTTAAATACGTAATGTATCCCGGTTCCAAGCCTCTCAATATATTACGTCATCGCAAGCACACATGCCTTGCCTGGTCTTTGGTATGCGTCATTTGTTTCCACCTCTCCATCCTGGGTGGTGAAGCGTCTCATGAACCCGCTCTCACCTTCGAGCGAGATGTCCGCCCCATCTTCAAGGCCATGTGTTTCCACTGTCACGGCGAGGACGATCACAGGGAAGGGGGGCTGGATCTAAGGTTGGTCAGACTCATGAAAGGAGGAGGCGATGAGGGGCCAGCCATCGTGCCTGGAAGTGCCGATACAAGCCTCTTGTGGCAGCGCATTTCCGAGGATGAAATGCCCGAGGGCGAGACGAAACTCACACCAGCCGAAAAATCCGTGATCCATGATTGGATCAACGCTGGAGCCATAACGGCTCGACCTGAGCCTGACAATGTCGAAGATGCCAGGTTTACGGAGGAAGAAATCAACCACTGGTCGTTCAAGAAACTTGCCCATCAACCGGTTCCCGAAAGGGTGGAAGGGTTTGCATCCGATAGCCCTATCGATTCCTTCATCCATGAAAAACTGACCGACTATCAACTCACTCCGGCCCAGATGGCAGATCGTGCGACGCTGATAAGGCGTTTGAGTTTTGATTTGCGTGGCTTGCCCCCATCGGAAGAGGACCTCCGCGCTTTCACTGAGGACACCCGACAGGACCCTTGGTCACCTTTGGTAGATCAAATGCTTGCCTCTCCCCATTTTGGGGAGCGTTGGGGGGGGCACTGGCTGGATCTCGCGGGTTTTGCTGAAAGTGATGGTGGCTCTCTGAATGATCCGGAAAGACCCTATGCATGGCGCTATCGCGACTATGTCGTGGAGAGTCTCAATGCCAATCTGCCCATCGATCGGTTTTTCCAGGAGCAACTCGCCGGAGATGAAATGATTCAGGGATCGGTGGATCCTGTGAACGCCGAGCATCAAAGGTTGCTTTCGGCCACCGGCTTTCTATTGATGGCACCCGATGCCACGCGCGTTTCCAATACTTTAGAAGATCGCAACAATGCGGCTGCCGAAGTGGTCAAGGTGGTGAGTTCCTCCATGCTGGGTTTGACAGTGGGTTGCGCACAGTGCCATGACCACAAATATGACCCTATTGGGATCGATGATTACTATCGTTTTCGAGCGGTTTTTGACCCGATCCTCCCTTTGGAATCCTGGAAGACCCACGATCGTCGACTGTTCGATTTTACCCCAGCCACTGTTCGCTCACGCATTGAGTCCATCGAGGCTGAGGCCAAGGCTCTGGAGGATACCATCAAGGGCAGACGCGATGTTGTGGCCCTGAGGATCCAGGAGGAACGTTTGGCACTGGTGCCCGAGGACGTTCGAGACGTGTTGCGGGACGCGGTGGTTCATCCTTCCAAGGAACGTACCGAGCAGCAGAAGGAACTCCTGGAGGCCTATCCCATGGTCAAGCCACTTCCAACCATCATCGGCCTGCTGGTGGAATACGAGCCAACGACCTATCGGGAATTTGAAAAAGAGTTTGCCAAGGTCTCGGAGATACGGGGTCGCAAGCCGGATCTGCATCAGGTCATGACACCTCTCGAGGACGGAAAGACTCTGCCGGTCAGTCGGATCTTCTTCAGAGGTAATCCAGAAAGCCCCAAAGAAGAGGTGGAGCCTTCCGAACTCAGGGTGCTACAGCTCAACGGCACAGATGCCGACCTGCCAATGAATGATACCGATCTGTTGACAAGTGGTCGCCGCCTGGCCTACGCAAGGCATTTGACCAGCGGGGATCACCCTTTGACTGCGAGGGTGTTTGTCAATCGTGTCTGGATGCACCTGATGGGAAGTGCCTTGGTCCGCTCCACGGGTGATTTTGGCATTGCGGGAGAAATGCCCTCCCATCCCGAACTGCTTGATTGGCTGTCTTTGGATTTTGTGGCGCATCAGTGGGACCTGAAGCATCTGATCCGCCGCATCGTTCTCTCTCATACTTATCGGCAGTCTTCCAGGCGCGAAGCGGAGGCAGATAGCAAAGATCCGGTCAATCAATGGTATGCTCGAGCCAATCTCAAACGCATGGATGCGGAATCTTTGCGCGATGCCATCCTTGTGGCGAGCGGGTTGCTGGATTCATCACTGGGTGGGGCAAGTCTTCCCGTGACAGAAAATGCAGAAGGCAAGACCGTGATCGGCGTTCGTAAAATCAAGGATGGCCTGAAGGCAGGCGTGGACGCTGCTGGAGGGCATTCTCATCGCCGCAGCCTCTATGTGCAGCGCCAGCGCAACAAGCCGTTGGATATGCTTGCGACCTTTGATTTGCCAGTGATGACGCCCAATTGTGAGGTGCGCAAACAAACCACCGTAGCAACGCAGTCGCTGTATTTTCTCAATGATGAGTCCATTTCACAGTATGTCGAAAGTCTCCTGCATGACACTGCCGCTGAAACCAGGCCGCTGGATCAGTGGGTGGGGGCACTGTATCAAAAGCTTTTTGCCGCTCGACCGACCTCGCAGGAGTTGCAACATGCAGAGACTTTTATCACAGGCATGGAAGGCGTTTTTGCCCAGGCCGACAAAGATGCAGCCCAGGATGAGGCGGGGCAAGTTTCGTCTCGTCATCAGGCTTTGGCCTTGTATGCGCAGACGCTGTTTGCATCCAATCGGTTTTTATACATCGACTAGTCATTCAACACGCTACCCTCAAGATGAAAATCACACGTGTATGCTCCAGACGGCACTTCATCGGCTCTTCGGCATTTTCCCTGAGCGCCGTTGCGGCACCATGGCTCATGAAGAACGACGGGCTGCTGGGCGCCACCAGTGAAGGACCACAAAAGCCTGTACTGAAGCCCTTGACGCATGATCTTTTGCCTAAAGTGCCGCCAGCACCTGTTCAAGCAAAAGCCATGATTTCGATGTTCATGCTGGGTGGCCCCAGTCAAATCGATCTATTCGATCCCAAACCAGCTCTTTACAAGTGGCACGGCAAGTCCTTCGAAGGGGATATAAAATTCGACAATGCGGCTCAGGCCAGTCGAGAGATCATGGCACCGCTGTGGAAGTATCGGAACCACGGTCAATGTGGGATGGAGCTATCAGAACTTTTACCCCACCTGGGTGGGATCGCTGATGACATTACCTTGATCCGATCCATGCATACCGGTGTGAACAACCATCTGCCTTCCAATTATGCCATGACAACAGGACAGCACCGTGGTGGTCGTGCCGTTCTTGGCAGTTGGTTGCTGCACGCTCTTGGGAGTGAGACTCAGGAGCTGCCTGCCTATGTAGCCCTGACAGACCCTCGAGGTTTGCCTCTTTTGGGGGGCGAAAACTGGTCCAATGGACCTTTGCCATCGATCTATCAGGGCACTCTGGTGAGACCGAAGACGCCTCGCATCTTCAATTTGGAGCCTGCGCCACACTTGAGGGGCGAAGCGCAGAAGCGGCAATTGAGTTTCCTCCGGGATCTCAACCAATCCCACCTGGAATCGCATCCAGGAGAAGCGGACCTGGAGGCTCGTCTGGCAAGTTATGGACTGGCTGCCAACATGCAGACAGCCGCGAAAGAGGCGTTTGATATTTCCAGTGAGCCACAACACATCCGCCAGCTTTACGGTGTGGATCAAGATCGTACGCGAGATTATGGAACCCGCTGTCTAATTGCCCGAAGATTGGTAGAGCGCGGTGTCCGCTTTGTTCAAATCATGTGCAATGGTCAGATATGGGATCATCATGGTTCGATTCAGACGGCCCTGCCGGAGCGTTGCGCCGAAATCGATCAACCCGCTGCTGCATTGGTGAAAGACCTCAAGCAAAGAGGCTTATTGGATTCGACGCTGGTTCACTGGGGAGGGGAAATGGGGCGTCTTCCGGTCATCCAGTTTCGCGAAGGTCTCGACAAGCGTGACAAAGTTGGAAGGGATCACAACACCTATGGTTTCAGCATGTGGGTGGCAGGCGGGGGGATGAAAAAAGGCTACATCCATGGTCAAACCGACGAATTTTCCCACTATGCGGTGGAAGACGTCGTTCACCACTATGATTGGCTGGCTACCGTGCTACATCAGTTCGGGCTGAATCACCGCACACTGGAATACAAGTTAGGCCCACGCAATCATCGGCTCGTAGAGCAGGCCGATGCGCAGGTGATTCACAAACTGCTAGGTTAGCGCAGAATTTGGCGCAGCAAGCCTTTGAGGACATTCCCTGGTCCGATTTCCTCGAAGACCGCATCGGGTTCTTGATTCATCAGAGAAATGGATTCGACCCATCGAACTGGAGAAGTGATTTGTTCAGCCAGGAGTTGTTGAATGCTCCCAGGTGCGTAGGGTTTGGCCTCAACATTGGAAATAACCGGCAGTTCAGGATCCTTGAGGGCGACTTCGGCCAGAAAGGCCTCAAACGCACTTTTGGCGGGCTCCATGAATGGAGAGTGAAATGCGCCGCTTACCTTCAGTGGAATGTAGCGCTTGGCACCTGCTTCCTTAAAGGCATCCTGCAATGCAGGAATCATCTCCTGAGCTCCTGAGACCACAATCTGTGTGGGCGCATTGAGATTGGCCAACCCCACCTGACCTTGGCCTGCAGCATCCAGCACCTGAGCGACTTGATCGTGGGTGAGCCCAATCACGGCTGCCATCCCGCCTCCTTTCGCCTCAGCCATCAGAGCCCCCCGTTTTTGAACCAGGCGTAAACCGGTGGCGAAATCAAAGGCGTTGGCGGCAAACAAGGCATTGTATTCGCCCAAACTGTGTCCGGCCGTCATGGCTGGCTTTTCACCTGAAGTTTCCAAGGCTGCCAGATAACTCAGGGCACTGACGGTGAAAAGGGCAGGTTGGGTATATTGTGTTTGGCCTAATTTTTCATCTGGATCCTCCAGACAAAGTGCCTGGATATCGTAGCCAAGTATGTCACTTGCCTCCTCTGTGATATGGGGAAAACGCTCAAAAAGACCCTCCCCCATGCCTTTTGACTGGGAACCTTGTCCTGGAAAAAGATAAATCATGATCCGTTGGCTGTTGAGTGCATGGGTGGGCGCCAGCATCGCAGGCGCCATCGTCCGCTGAGCCTAAGGCTAGGTTTTAGTCTCCAATGGCTCAAGGTATTGTTGGCGTTCCCTTATCGAAAGGCAGGGTGGTCCGGTTGACCGCCACTGATGACATAGGCCACCAAGTCGAGGATTTCCGATTTGTTGAGTGCGGCCAAAAGACCTTCGGGCATCGGAGAAATTTTTGACACTTCGATGCTCTTGACTTTTCTGCGGTCCACGTTGACTCGCTGGTTCGGGTTGGTGAGATCGGTGTTCAGTGTGACCGAATCGCCATTGAGGTTGACCACAATGCCACTGACCGTATCGTCGTCCTCCATGGTGACGACGATTGGAGCGAATTGATCACTGATCTCCTTGCTTGGATGGAGAACATGGTCGATCAAATCATAAGCGCTGAAGCGGCCACCCGCACCGGTCAAGTCAGGCCCGTTCATGCCTCCTGCATTGCCGAAACGATGGCACGCCAGGCAGGCTGCAGCGGTGAACATGCGCTTGCCAGTGGCGAAATCTCTTTTCTTCATTTCGTTGCGGGCTGCAGGGCCCAATTCATCCAAAGTCCATTCCTTGGGTTCTCTCCCGGCAAAAATGGCACCCAGGTTTTCAATCACACTTTTATTTTCGGGCTCACGGGCAATGGCTTCAGCTAGGGCTTTGGTTTCAGCGTCGGTGAAGGAGGCCAAAGTATCCTGCTTGATGAAATCAATGAAACGTTCAAAACTCGCGCCTCCCCTGTAGTTGGCAGCCTTGAGGAACCAATCCAGCTGCCGCTTGCGTAAGTCATGATTCCAGCCTGCTTTCAGGAAACGCAAGCTACGGGCATATTGCATTTGCGGTTCCTGGCTTTCGGCGGCATCCATTAGGTCCAATGTTTTGCGAGCTGTATTGGGAGCCTGCAGATGAGCGAGGGTTTCGCATAGTAGCCAGTTGCTTTCAAAACTTTTGGCAGGAAAGAGTGGATCGAGTTTGGCGATACATGCCTCCGCAGAGTCCTTGCCGAGATCCCCAAAGCGCACCAGTACAATTTGCATGGCACGAACCATGGCTTGGAGCTCACGCTCAGGAAGGGAATCTGTATTGATTGAAAGGAGAGCCTGGAGCATTTGACTCCCCAATGCTGAATCGGTGACGTGACCGGACTCTGGGCGGTGACTAGGACTGATGCCTGTCACCCTTGCCAATGCCATGATGGCTTGGATCCTCTTGATTGGTTTGGATTCTTTCAATGCCCGCTCTTGCCACTTCGCGTGGGGTTGATGCTCCAAGGCCACGCGAGCAGCAAACTGAATGAAACGATCGTTATGATCCAGGTAACGCCATGCTGCGCGGATGGCCTTGGGGTCCTGTTTTCCGTGAAACGCCTCAAGAGATTTTCGAATGGAACGCTGGCGGTTACGCTTGGCCTTGACGGTAACTGGGCGAGTGTCTTCGGTGCCTTCATAGGTGACACGATAAAGGCCTGACTGAACCCTCCTGCCTCCAATGGTAAAATACATGGCCCGGTCTTGCGGGTGGATGATGATGTCTGTCACGGGAAGGGGGGCGCCGGTAATGAATTCTTCCTTGGTAGCTCGATAGGAAGATCCGTCCTCTTCAAGATGAACGGCGTAGATTTTGCCCCAGCTCCAATCCAGCACATAAAAGGCCTCTTGATAGTTTTTAGGAAACTGAGCTCCATATCCAAAGCGTGCTCCAGTTGGGCTCCCGGGACCTATGTTCAAAGTGGCAGGCAAGGTGTCGGCATAGAATTCTGGATACTTTCCTGCGCCATTTCGCCAGCCATATTCCGCACCACTGACGACATGATTGACGCGGGTGGGGCGGTACCATGGCGTATTGAAGTCATATTCCATGTCGGCATCGTAGGTGAAGAGCTCTCCATCCTTATTGAGGCCACCTCCATAGATATTGCGGAATCCAGAAGCAAAAATCTCATAGTTTTTACCGTCTCGAGATACACGATAAACCACACCCCCTGGAGCCAGGACGCCGCGGTTATGGCCGCGTCCGTCTGGCATGCTGGGTAGCAGGTGGTCATCACCCCAGACTTTTGCTACCTGAGAGGAGGCGCTTGAACCCTCCTTGTAGCCGGGCTCGATCATCGCATTGTTGCCGGTGATTAAATAAAAGTAACGTCCATCAGGGGTTGGCACGACCGCGTGAACCCCGTGATCACCGCTCGATTTGAATCCCTGCAGAAGCTCGACCTGATCCAACTCACGATCGCCATTGCTGTCACTGATGCGGTAAAATCCACTTTGAATCTTACGCTCATAATCATTGACCCCCGCATAGAGGGCTCCATCGGCAAACACCATCCCGTTGATGGCCCGGATGTCCACGGGCACCTTTTCGATTTGGCTAGGCTCCAGGGTTTCTCCAGGTGCCGGAGCTTTGAATTTGTAGAGGCCACCATATTGGTCACAAGCGTAGATACGTCCCTGGTCATCCGCCGCCAGAGCCACCCACGAACCCTGTTCCTGATTCGGGACCGAATAGAGTAACTCCACCTTGAAGCCCTCAGCTGCCTTGATCCGATCTACAGGAGTTGCCTTGTTTTCCCCCATGGCTTTACCCCGGTCGGGATCGGGTTGTTTTTGCCGGCGTTGGGCCTGCAGTGTGGAGTCCTGGGTGCTCAGGAAGAAAATGAGGGCCAAGCAGGTGGTGGAACAAGCGAGTGCCTTCCTGCGGATAGAATAGTTGATAAGTCTCATGATGACCTGGTTTTGTGTGTTGAAAGTTTGGTTGAGGCATCTTATCAGCACCTTTTCATGATGGCAATGCAGCATTCCAGTAAGGTAGTAGGGACAACCCATTTGCCTGGGTCAACCCCATGTTTCGGAGTTTGACCGTATCCTAAGATTGGATTTAACTTTTGGCATGCACCACACTCCCGTATTGCAGCGTCTCTGCCTTGGGGCCTTGATCTGGATGGTTTTTCATCTCACGACAGGCTTGGAGGCTGCCTCTGTTTTGCGCTCCTCTTCGGCCGTGCGGGCCGGAATGTCCCAGGAACGTCTCTCGCGCATCGATCAAATGCTTGATGATGCCGTTCAATCCAATGAGATACCGGGAGCTGTGGCCCTTATCGCACGACGAGGTAAGGTTGTTCTTCATAAGGCATACGGTACGGCAGACCCAGAGACCGGAGTTCCGATGCAAAGCGACAGCATCTTTCGGATCGCCTCCCAAACCAAAGCCATCACTTCCACTGCTGTCATGATGCTCTGGGAAGAAGGGCATTTTCAACTCGATGACCCCATCGAGCGCTGGATACCAGCCTTCAAATCAACCGGGGTGCTAAAAAGTTACGACGAGACCACAGGTCACTGGACAACCGAACCCGTCAAACAGCCCATAACGATACGCCACCTTCTGACACACACTTCTGGTCTTGGCTATGGGGTGATTGACGGCGATGAGAGGATGAAAAAAATCTACCAACAACTCGGTGTGACGGATTTGTTCACCACCGAGCCTGTGACCATCAAACAAAGCGTCATGAAGTTGGCCAAATGCCCGCTACATCATCACCCAGGCGAACGTTTCACCTATAGCGAGGGGCTCGATGTGTTGGGTTACTTTGTGGAAATCATCAGCGGTATGAGCTTTGCAGACTTTCTTCATGAACGAATTTTTGAACCTCTCGGCATGAAGGATACGGGTTTTTATCTCCCGACTTCAAAGAACGAGCGCCTGGTCAAGGTGCAGACTAAAAAAGACGATCAATGGGTCCGTTACCCAGTGACCTTCTATGATCCGGATTATCCCATCAAGGGGGCAAGGAGTTTTTATTCAGGAGGCGCAGGTCTTTCCAGTACCGCCAAGGACTATGCGATCTTTTTACAAATGTATCTCAATGGTGGCTCCTACAATGGTCAACGCATTCTGAGTCGCTCTACCATTGCGACCATCATGCAAAACCAGACCGGTCGACTCTTTGGCGGCGAAGAGAAATTTCATGGGTTGGCTTTCGGGGTGCTTCGTGAAGGAGGGGTGGCCAAGGGTGGCTTGGGTAGTGTCGGTACTTTCGACTGGGGTGGGTATTTCAACACCCAGTATTTTGCGGATCCTCAGGAAGAAATCGTGGGCGTACTCATGAAACAAACCCAGGGTATTTCTGAAGAAACAGCCTGGAAATACCGCTTGCTGATCCATCAGGCCATCGACGACTGAGCGTTGACTTTAAAGGGGCAGACTTGGGTTGACCTTCTGCCACTGGATCAGTGCACGCTGCATGGAAGGGAAGGCGAGCTGAGCCGGATCAAAACGCCATGGATCCTGCCATTCCACATGGGACACCTCTTCTCTGTCACAGACCAAGGACTCAGCCGGTGAGCACTCCTTGGCGGTGAAAAACAGATCGAGCACAGGATACGCAATGGACTTATATGTGTAGGTGTTTGGATAGCAAGCAAGGTAGCTAGGAGTGTCAATGGTGATTCCGACCTCCTCCTGGCACTCACGCTTTAATGCCTTTTCGGGCGATTCCCCGCAGTCTACAAAGCCTCCGACCAATGCCCATCGTCCTTTGGCCGGACTTTTTCCACGGACGATGAAAAGCATTTGATTTTTTTCATTGAGAATCAGACCGGCTGCAGCGACCGCAGGATTGAGATAAAAGAGATAATCGCACGCCTCGCATGCGATGGAGTATTCCAGCATCGTTTTTCGAGGATGCCCACAATTAGGACAATGATGAAAGGTGAGGGATGGGTGCATGGACGGAGTTTCAGTGACTGTCATAGAACTACATCTTGCAAGCGTCCGGCAAATTACCATTGATTTCAAGGAGGGAAGAAGATTAGGTCATCCCATCCATGAAATGGGTACATGGCATCATTTTGTTCGCCGCTGGCTGCATGCTTTGGGTGATCGCACTGGGAATCCCCGATTATCTCCGAGCGATGTCGCCCGAGGTTCTGGCCATGGCCAAAAGCGAACCTGGCCTTGAAAGTGAGTCCTCCTCACTTTTAAGCCTCCATCAGCCAGGGGTCTCCCAAATATTGATTCGCGCTGCACAGATAGCCCGCACCCCAGATGTGGAGCGGCTGGTGGTCAGCTTTGAGCGCTACGAGGTGAGCTATCCGAGCCATGTGCGCCAGGGCCATGCTCAAGGGGTCTTTGAACCGGTTTTGACAGAGCTGCAAGGGGAGATCGACAATGTCATGGAGTGGATGATGCGTCGATCGGTGCGTCGAACCCTTGGAAGCGTCCATGGTTCAGGTGACCCAGGACTGCAATTCTCACTGCGAGTAGGGAGCCATCCTTGGAATTTCCAATGGTTCGAAGCTCCTGGGAAGCCGGGGGGGCAAGTGATGGAAAGCCTTTTAATCCTCTGGGATCTTCTGGAACAAGGCGGGCACCTTTCGGATTCTCTGAAAGATTACTTGCGTCAGTGCTTACTGGATCTGAACGAAGCACCCAACCTTGCCTCCTTTGAATCGGCTTGCGCGGATTTACTCAGTTTGGCAAGACGCATGAATTGGGGGCAGCTTTCGGCTTTCATGGGCAAGATTTCAGGCCCAAAAGTACTGCAAGCCCTGGCAGCTGAGGCTGCTGTGGATTCCGATCGAATGGCGGTTTTTGCTGCATCCTTGTGGTTTGCCGAGGAGCCCGAGCGTCTAGCCGAATACTATCAACGCTTTCCCGAAACGGCCTTTTTGGATCTGGGATGCGCACTTCGATATGGGCAAGGAGGGGTGAGTTATCTCTTGGAGCGGTTTCAACCGTTGGTTCCATCAAAAAGTCTACACGGGCAACTGGGTGGATACTGCTCTGCCATGCTGGGGAATCTGGGGGCTCGCGTTGCCTTCGTTGCCCATCCGTATCCCATCCTTTTGCGCTGGCTTTGCATGGCAATGGGCCTTCTTTGTTGGTTGCGTTGCCTTAACTTACTTCCAATCCTTTCACCATGGGGCCAATCAGATAAACCCATTGATTGGAGGCGCACGGTCACATGGACGGCTATGACAATGTTACTGGCGATTGTTTGCGCCGAACCTTTTCTTGCGCAGGACTCTGAAAGTAGTCAGAATTTTACTACCTGGTCCTTTCCTGTTCTGGTGGATCATGAAGACCAGGCATTCGGCCCAATGATGGATACCCAATTTTCACAAGTGACCTTTTTGGCTTTAGGTGTTTTTTTTCTGATACAGGTCGGGATCTATGTGCTCTGTTTGATCAAGCTGAAGGAAATCCAGAAGCAGTCGCTGGATTCCCAATTGAAGCTCAGATTGCTCGACAATGAGGACAACATGTTTGATGCAGGTCTTTATGTGGGTCTTGCCGGAACGGTACTTTCACTTGTTTGTCTGGCTTTGGGGATTATCAAGCCTGGTCTCATGGCTGCCTACGCATCGACACTCTTTGGGATCATTTTCGTCTCAGTCCTCAAAATTCTGCATGTCAGGCCTTATCGAAGACAACTGATTCTCGAAGAGGCCGCTCCTCCTGCATGAATCGCCCGCTACTCATCATTATATGCGATTTTCTGCTGATCAGCCTTCTCTCGTTGGCAAAGTTCGAGCCTGCCTCCACTAATGGAAACCAAACGCTATCCAATAGCCTCTCGCCGCAGCGCACCAATGATATGGTGGCCGTACTCAAGACGGCATTGGCCTCCGAGCAGCAAGTCCGCGAGACGCTAAGCAGTCAGTTGGATAGCGCTCAGGAATCGTTGGAAAATTCCGAACAAGCCCTGGTCGCCAAAGATTCTAAAATCGCCCTGATCGAAAAGGATCTGGAAGAAGTCGAAGGCCGTGCTCAACAATTGCAAAATGAAAGAGTTCTTTTGCAGCAGCAGTACACGGACACCCAAAAAAGCGTTTCCTTTCTTCAGGACCAGTTCCTAGAGGCTTCCAGCGAGGCCAAGCGGCTTCAAAATGACCTGAATCGTTCTGAGCAATCAGCCGTAGCCGCCAAGACAAAATTGCAGATGATCGAAAGTGAACTGAACCTTCGTCGGAGTGAAGTATTGGCCATGCAAGCCAAGATGGAATCACTGGAAGCAGAAAGGCAAGATGCTGAGCAGCAAAAATTTCAACTGGCGCTTGAACTCAAGCAATCCCAAACGACGGAAATCATCGTGCGCGAGCAGTTTGATGCTGCCAAAGACGAGATCCGCGAAGCCAGGCAGGATGTGGCCTACTCTCGAGAACAAGTTTCCATTGCCCAAAGTGAAACTTCCTTGGTCCGGGAAGAGGCTTCTTCAGCTCTTCTAGGGAAGGAGCGTGCTGATGAACGGGCAGGTCAGCTGGCAGAAGGAATCGCGGAGTTGGTTCAACGCAACGAGGCAATGGCCGAGCAATTACAGGCCCCGCGCAGCATGACACCCAGCGCCATTTACGCACGTTTTTTGGACCAGCGATTGCTCACCCGCTTCCAGGCTTCACGGAGTGGAACCTTTGGAAACACGATTACCCAAGAAAAAAACAGTTACAGTATCGTGGTATCCAATGGCAGCGACCTCGTTGCCCTTTACCATACCGATCAGACCCCCATTCAGTTATGGAGTGGATCCTCTGAGTGGGAGCAAATGGCCGGGCGAGTGGAGCGAGAGCAAAAGGCCTACTCCTGTCCAAAAATCTGTTTCATCGATGCGGATCCTCGTGTGCTTTCCATGCCCGTAGGGGCTCGACAGGCTCAGGTTCTGGGCCTGAGGCCATTTGAACTGGCAGAGGACCCTCTCGCACATGACCAAGTCATTCTGGTGGATCCATCCCTGGATGGAGACGCCTACGGAGCGTTTGATATCAGGCTTTCCGCCAACTACTCCAATTACCTGGAAGTGAGTCTTCCGGCCTTGGAACGCCTCAGCCAGTCCCTGGTGCCTTCCCCGGGACATTTGGTGTTTAATCCCGTGGGAGAACTTGTAGGGATCATGGTCAATGATTCCCATTGTCTCGTCATCGATGGTATCACTGAGTCAGGGGATATTCCCTTTGGTTATCAAACAGCCAGGTCGATGACCGACGATACGTTTTCCCGCCAGGCGGAACGCCTTGCGGCGTTGCCCAGGGTATTGCGATAGGAGTGCTGGAGGTGAAGCCACTCCGTAAAGACGGTTTGAAACCATACGCATGAATCGCCAGTGTTCCCATTCCTTGTGGCTGCGACTGGGCCCTGGAGCCATCATTGCCTCGTTAACCATTGGCTCAGGCGAATTGATTTTTTCCACTCGTGCTGGTGCTCTCTTTGGGCCAAAAGTTGTTTGGTTTTTCTGCCTGGTATGCCTTTTGAAGTGGGTGCTGCTCTACACCACAGGGCGGCAGATGATCCTTCGAGGCATTCACCCTATGGAGAGCTGGACTCGACTGCCGGGGCCCAGGGGATGGTTGCCCGTAAGTTTCCTCTTACTTGGAATTCCATGCTTTCCCATATGGGTCGCTTTTCACGCCAACACGACGGCTTCCTTGCTGCCGGGTGGTTTCGTGATGGGCTGGCATGCTGGCATGCTATGGCCTTATCTACTCCTGCTCTTATGTGCCGTTTTGAGCATTGCTGGTCAATACAAGTGGCTGGAGAAAATCCAACTCCTTCTTGTCTCTCTGCTTCTTGGAATCGCGATGGTGGCTCTTTTCCTGGTATCCCCTCAGTTTATGGACTGGGGGCGGCTGGCCATCCCTTGGGGAGATTGGGTTTATCCTGAATGGATCGAAAGCTACCCGAGCTTTACTCAGCGACCTGTTTGGGTCGAATTGTCGACCTATGTGGGAATTATCGGTGGGTCCAGTTACGACTATCTGTGCTATGTCTCATTTCTGCGTGAAAAAGGTTGGGGAAGAGCTGGCTTTGATGCGTGGGAAATCAACCCTAGAGGTGCTGTCTCAAGAGCGAAAGTTTCTCCCCAGGTTTCTGCAAGCGATATGGCCGACGCAATGACCTCGCTTAGATGGGACACGTGCATGAGTTTCTTGAGCGTCTTTTTTTTCAGTGTGGTCTTCGTGGTTCTTGGCCACGAGGTTCTTGCTCCCAAGGGTCAAGTGCCGGTGGACGGTCAGCTGCTTTCGATGCAGGCTTACTTTGTTTCCGATCAATGGCCGGTAATGCGAAAAATTTTTCAGGTGGGAGCGTTCGCGGCCATGCTTGGAACGCTTTACGGTACGCTTGAAGTAGGGCCCAGGATTTTTGTGGAAGCTGCACGTGCCATGGGGTGGCAGCGCTGGACTGCCAAGCGTCATCAGAGTCACAAAAAATGGGTTCTTGCGATTGCTGTAGGGTCCATGCTGGTGGTTGCCTCCACCCAATGGGCTGCCGACAGTGGCAAGACCTTTTCCTTTATCTGGCTTTTGACGCCGGCAAATTTATTTACGGGAGTCTTTGGCTGTGGCGTGGTGTTATGGGCGACTTTGTGGATCGCCTTTCGTCCTCCCGAAGGTATGTCTGGATTTCTTGCCCGGTTCTGGAAGTGGCTTATGATTCCTGCCGGCCTGATTTTCCTTTTGCTCGGTATCAAGGGATACCTCGATTTCGGGGGTGGGGGAGCGCTCCTGATCTTGGCGGGTTCCTTTGGCTTGGGAATGGCCTGGGCCCGTTGGGTGGACCAGCGGCGAGGTTTCCTTTAGACCGACTCCAAAACCATATTCCCGTAGGCCGTCGTATCACCCGTGCGAATGAGGCCAATGGCTGAAGGAACACGTTTTTTGAAGGTTAGATGAGGCTCGAACTGCCGACGGATCCCGCGACAACACCTCTCGAAGGTTTCCTGAACCTCCTCAGGGTTGGTGCTTAGGAACTCCTCCGCCATCCAAATATCCCCACATTTCCAGTTGGGTAAGAGAGCGTCGAGGACCTGCGGAATGGTAGGAACGCCTCGTACCAAGGTGAGGTCTACGGTTTCGATCATGTTCCAAAAAGGAAAGGCAGCGTCTGCGATGACCAGGGTGTTGGTGTGCCTGATTCTGGAAATGAGTGAAAGAAGCTGAGGATTGATGATGCCATTGATGAGCATGCAGCGAATCTAGGCATTTTAGGTGGGAAAATCAATGCCTCCTGTCCAAGAGTTGGAACCTTATGTCCCTTCTGATCTTTCTTGGAGGGATCTTTTGATCGGCAGAATGACTGAAATGGTTGTCCCTTCGTGGGAAGTGGATGTGAGTTTGAGTTGTCCCGAATGACTCTCAATAATACGTCTGATGACCATGAGCCCAAGCCCTGTGCCTTCTTGCTTTTCCGAGTGTAGAAGGCCCTCCTTGGATTCAAAGAGTTTGGCATCCATTCCCTTGCCAGTATCTACAAATTGCAATTCGATGTTCTTGCATGCTTGGCGGGAAGGGTGACGATGCGCATGAAGGGTCAAGGAGCCACCCTCAGGCATGGCTTGAATGGCGTTGAGTGTCAGGTTGAGCAAGGCTTGCTCGAGTTGACCAGGGTCGGCTTCAATCAGTGGAAGGTCGGAGGCGATATGCATTTCGAACGCGACGGACTGTTGGCGCATTTTATGCCGTGTCAGAGCATGCAGGCTATGGAGCAATCGCTCGAGATTGACCGACTCGACACGAGGCTCATCATGGCGGGCAAATGCCAAGACGCGCTCTACAATCTCATTGAGCTGGTCCATCTTCCGCCCAAGCAGAGAGGCATCTTCATGGCGGGGATCCTCCTCTGGGAACTGCAGGTTCATGGCATGATACACCATTTTCATGACGGTGAGAGGATTGCGAATTTCATGAGCAACCTCTGCGGCGAGGAGTCCCAGGGCAGAGAGTTTTTCACGGCTTCTGAGTGCCTCCTCCATCTGACGAATTTCACGGTTGAGAGTGGCTCGTTCAATTGCCATGGCGGACACATTGGCAAATGCTTTTAAAACATTGAGTTCATCGATCGAGAAATGATGAGGCTGGTCGGTATAAATACTCAAGACTCCCAGCATGTGGTTTTCGGTGCTGAGGGGCACACACAGCATGCTGACCAAACCCTCCTGTTCTGCCAACTCGGTATTGTGATACAAGCTTGAGTGGCGCACGTCCTTGAGTTGAATGGGGTGGCCACGGCGAACGACGGTGCCCGCAAACGATTCGTCAATGTGTAATCGGGGTTTAGCCTGGTAGTTTTCACCCGCACCGTAGGCAGCTTTCAGGTCCAGCCATTGACCCGATTCATCCAATAACAGCACCGAACCCATCGTGGCGTTCATCAGCCCGCAAGCCTCGCGGGTGATCGATTCGAGGCCTTCATCGATACCCAGGGTCTGTTGAATGGTTTCGTTGATGCTCGAAAGCGACTCCAACATGGCTGCCTTGCTTTGCAGTTGCTGAAACAACCAGGTGTTTCCAATCACAGTGGACGCCTGAATGGCCAGAGCGCTGAGCATCGCTTGGTCGGCTTCTTTAAAATTGCCAACCTGGGTGGAGTCCACGTTCAGGACGCCACGAATTTGGTCCTGCACATCAAAAGGAACTGCCAATTCGGACCGCACGTCACCCCATACGGAAAGGTAACGAGGATCTTCCTGGACATTTGGGACCAGGGCAGGGGAGTCATGTTTGGCCACCCATCCGGTGATGCCATGACCCAAGGCAAGCTGGTAATCCTGGGTCAGCGATTCTGGTAAACCGCGTGAAGCTTCAAGCTCAAGAAGCGCAGTGCTTGGATTGACCAGTGAAATGCTGGCGGAGTCAGCCCCTGTCAATTCGATGGCGTACTCCAAGATAAGATTGAGAGCCGTTTCAGACTCAAGAGTCGCATGGATTTTCTGTCCTACATCGTAGAGCTTTGCCAACTGGACCCGATCCAGCTGAGCCGCTTCAAAGGTTTCATCCATTGATCCCATTGGTGGGTTGTACCACGAAAGGCTTCGGTAAACAACTGAGGCTTGAGGGCGCCTATACAATGGAATAACTTCACCCACATGGAAAACGCTGATTCCAATGCAGAAAGGTATGATCAGGCCATGTTTCTTTTTTCACAGGAAGCCTACGATCAAGCGTCTGAACTTTTGGAGCAAGTGCTTTCCGAGGAACCCACTCATGTCGATGCCTTGGTAGCACTCAGCATGGTGTGCTATCGCAAGGGTGATCTCGAGCAAGCGATTACGCTAGGACATCGTGTGGAAGAGATGGAGCCAGAACACCCGCTAATCCATACCAACCTTTCTTTGTTTTACGTCAAAACGGGAAACAAGGAGATGGCCGAACATCATGGGCTCAAGGCAAAGATTGCCTCATGGAAAGCACAACCGGATGTTTCCAACCAAGCGGCCGAAGACGATCTTGCGGTCAATCGGCAACAGCCTGAGGGATACAAGACACCCACTCGTTTCCCTGACCAGCCTTGGAAAAACCCTCCAAGCACCTCTTAAAGGACCTAAGGGGAGGCTTGAGCACCATCTGACGGGCTTTTAAGAGGTGAGAACAGTATATTTAAATTAGACATAACAAATATTGTGCGAAAAAAAGATATCGAGAATCAAACGCTCCCGTTTATGGCCCAACGTGTCGCAATTGCCGTTGGTTGGCCTTTCCGGGTGTTTTGCTACGGCCTTTGATTGTTTTTTCTGTTACCTCCTGATTTGAGAAAGCTGTTTTGGTTGGGTGTGTTTTCAATAAGTAAGGGCGCAGACATATAGGCATGTCACTTTTCCCGCTTTCCTGATAATCCGACCATAGATCCTGGGCTGTTGTCCCATGTGGCTGTGACAATGGCGAGTCGGTCAGATAGTTGAACACAAGTTGGACCAGCTTCGTCAGTGCGATCCCGTGTCGTTGTCCACTGGCTGCATAAAGCCAATCGCTGAAGTTCATGAAGGCCTCAAATGGATTTGGCTGGTCGTGGCACAGCGATTGCATGGTTCTCTTGAAACGACCGCTGTTGGCGACCAGGTCCCAATACCGGGCGAACCGCTTCATCCTCTGTAATTCTGAAAAGGATACATCACTCGTTGCCAGAACCTCGTATGGGGCCTCGCTATCATAAACCATCTGAAAGGCTTGATCATGTCGTATAATGGGCGTTCCACGTAGGCGTTTGAGGATGCCAATTTGGATTTCATGGGGTTTCTGGCCAAGTAATTGGTTAAAACCTTCGCCAAAACTTTTCAAACTTTCCCCTGGTAAGCCCACGATCAAATCAACGTGAAGATGAGCCTGGGTTTGGTTTTTCAGGAAGCTTAAGTTTTCGCACAATTTATCCACCTGCAATTTTCGGCTGATCAAATCCGAAATCTTCGGGTTCAGTGTTTGGACACCGATTTCAAGCTGGACGCAACCCGGGGGAAATTTTGTCAGTCGTTGCTTGAGGGGTTCTGGTAAGCGGTCTGGGATCATTTCAAAATGGAGGAAAAGCCCCTTGTCCAAATGTGTGATGAAGAAATCAAGAATGGCTGAGCTGGTCCGGATATTCAGATTGAACGTTCGATCCACAAATTTGAAGTGACGCAAGCCGCGATCCAACAGTCCTTGCATTTGTGCAAGAAAATCGTCCGTGTCAAAACCCCTGACCGGTGCATCCAATGACGATAAACAAAATTCGCAGGTAAAGGGGCATCCGCGTGAGGCTTCCACATAAATCACTCGGTGGCGTAGATCCTCCTCCAGATAATGCTCGTAAGGAAAAGCGACTTGTGAAAGTTCGGGCAGGCCACCGTGTATCAGCCACGGTGGATTGGAATCGGATGCAACAAGTCCCAATCTCGTTTCACAGAGCTTTCGAAAAGCAAGATCCCCTTCCCCAGTGATGATGTGGTCGGCCTTCTTGAGCCAGTCTTGTTTCTCAATTTCAAAACTGACCTCCGGGCCCCCAAGGACCACGATGGTTTGGGGCGATACTTTTTTAAGCAAGTGAACGACCGAACGAACCAAAGGAGCATTCCATATGTAAACCCCGATACCAATCAAACAGGGCTTGGTTTCCAGTGCCTTCTCGACAATGTCGATGGCCCGTTGATTGATGTCACACTCCAGCAAGACGCATTCAGACTTGAGGGCCCCCAGATTGGCCTGCAAGTAGCGCAAGCCAAAAGAGGCATGAATGAATTTGGCATTGATGCCGAGCAAAAGTATGGATCTGTTCCCTGTCGGATGGGCCATGTGAGATTTGAGTCGCTCTGATGTGGTCTCAATAGATGAGGAGACCAACCTGTTCTCAACCATGCCGGCTGAAGCTCCTTCCCACAAGTTTCGATTCCACATCAAAGACTCCGCTCAAATAAGGCTTTTTCGACAGCTTCGGCTTTGATTGAATCCTCCCGTACACATGAAGATTTTGGTCATTGGTTCAGGAGGGAGAGAGCATGCGCTCGTCTGGAAGTTGGCACAGTCGGCAACCACCACCCAGTTGTGGTGTGCCCCAGGGAACGCCGGAACCGATGGGGAAAAGCTCGTTGCAAACGGCAGGCAAGTCGAGAATATCGCTATTGGCGCCGAAGACCTGTCAGGGCTACTGGCTTTCGCAGAAGCAAATCAACCCGACCTCACGGTCGTAGGGCCAGACAACCCTCTTTCCATGGGAGTGGTGGATCTTTTTCAAGCCCATGGGTTTACCATCTGGGGCCCCAACCAGAAAGCGGCCCAGTTTGAGGCGTCCAAGGCGTTTTCGCAAACTTTCATGGAAACCTATGGTATTCCGACAGCCCGCTCAGGGGTTTTTTCCGAGGTGGGGGCTGCCAGGGAATTTACACGAAGCCTTGGAGGTTGCTGTGCCGTGAAAGCCGATGGTCTCGCATTGGGCAAAGGCGTGTTGATCACCAGCAATGAGGAAGAAGCGGATCGGGCCATTGAACAAGTCATGGTCGACAAATCTTTTGGGGATGCTGGCAAGCAGGTGGTCATTCAGGAAAAACTGGAAGGTCTGGAAGTCTCCCTACATGCATTGTGCGATGGCTCTCGCTATCTACTTTTCGATACGTCACAAGACCATAAAAGGGCCATGGACGGGGACTTGGGTCTGAATACCGGTGGAATGGGGACCTACTCCCCTGCCCCATTCCTGACCGGCGCACAACTCAAACAGATTCAAATCGAAGTGATGGATCGATGGCTGGCTGGTTGCAAGCAGGAAGCTATCGATTTTCGAGGCATGCTTTATCCGGGAATCATGCTGACACAGGATGGCCCCAAAGTGCTTGAATTCAATGCGAGATTTGGTGACCCGGAGACCCAGGTTTACCTGATGAGGCTAAAGAACGATCTTCCTGAACTGCTCATGGCCAGTGCCAGTGGCAACTTGCAAGGGCATGAACTGAGATGGGATGAGCGCGCCGCAACCTGCGTGGTCATGGCCTCAGGTGGCTATCCGGAGGCTTATCCTAAAGGAAAAGTGATCCACGGACTGCCTCAAGTGGCAGATCTTGAGGATGTGCATGTGTTCCATGCGGGCACGGCGCGGGATGATTCCGGAGCTTGGGTGACCTCCGGTGGTCGAGTGCTTGGAGTGACTGCGCTGGGAGCCGATCTACAAAAAGCCACCCAAAAAGCTTATCTCGCTGTTGAAAAAATTCATTTTGAGGGTCATCATTTTCGTCGTGACATCGCTGCTAAGGCCCTTTAGTTCTGATTGCGTGTCGGTGCGATGCACCTTTCTTCCCAAGGCAATGATGGCTCCAGGAAGAACCTCCCCTCTTGTTGTTCCATGGTGGCGCCGATCGAGCTGAGTGAGCATGGATAAACTGAATGCATCGACTACATAAGAAATTTGGAAGGCTTGCCGTGTGGATCATGACGTTTTCCACCACCGGACTCTCGCCATTGTCGCAGGAAACCCTGCCTGAGCAACCTGCCTTGCCTCGACTTAAGGAGGTCAGTGAGCGAATTGTTGAGAAAGTTTCTCATCTCTCGGCTCAGGATCTGGAGCATGCGGCGCTGCAAGGTATTTTAACCGAGTTTCAGGGCATCGTTGAGCTCGAGTCGACGCAGGTGGTCACCACCGATGAGCCCAGTAACCGCAGCTCCCTGTCCCAGAAAGAGCGATTGGGGGAAACCTTGCTGTATCTCCGGTTCCACCGATTGCAGGCTGAATCCTCCGCAGAGATTTTGCATGCCATCGAGTCAAGTGCTTTCCCAGAGCTCAAGGGCCTGATCCTGGATTGGCGATATTGTCAGGATGATGCCTTTGAAGCCATCCCCCCTTTGTTGGCTCTGTTTGTTTCGGAGGCCGTTTCACTTCCCAAGATGGGCTTGGATGTTGAGTCGGTGACGCCCGCTCCCAGCCGGGTGGAGATCCCTACCGTTGTTTTGGTGAACGAAGGAACCAAGGGCAGCCCAGAGGTCATGGCAGCACTTTTGAAGCAAGGTCGCCATGCTGTTCTGGTCGGTCGCACCACGGCTGGCAGAGCCGTCGTCCGTGATGTTGTACCGTTGTCTACGGGTCAGAAACTCTATCTTGCCACGGGTCCTGTCATGGATTCGCAGGGCCTTCCGTTGATCGAGGGTGGCTGTCATCCCGACATTGCCGTAGATGTCTCTGATGCCGATCAAGCCGCTTGGTTTGACAATCCTTACTGGAGCCCAACGACCATGAAAGCCTCCAGTGCGGGAGCACGCCTCAATGAGGCTGCTCTTATTCAGCGTCAGGCAGAGCGAGATTCGGAGCCGGTTTCCGAAAAGACGGAGTCTGTGGAGAATCGGGAGCCTGCCCAACCCATTCGCGACCCTATTTTGGCAAGAGGGGTTGATATCCTCAAAGGTTGGTCCATCTT
>MDTE01108472.1_pt1 | contig 36752 bp, 40 predicted proteins | sample 811231 | NCBI WGS metagenome assembly MDTE01 (sample SAMN05326651, study PRJNA326480) | marine metagenome | isolation source: seawater | place: Indian Ocean: Red Sea | collected 2010 | reverse complement strand
CGCAGGCTCTGGTTCTGGAACCAGTTCTGGCTCTGGCGCAGGCTCTGGTTCTGGAACCGGTTCTGGCTCTGGCGCAGGCTCTGGTTCTGGAACCGGTTCTGGCTCTGGGAAAACACTATTGAACTGATCTATTTCTACAAAGGCTACCTCTACTGTCTCTACCAATTGATCAGATTCTCCATCAAAAAGGTCTGGTAATCCCAATATAGCGACCACAACAATTATAGCATGAAAAACTCCAGAAAATATCCATCCCTTTGCTTTCATAAGTAAAAATTACTGAGCCTTGATTTTTTCAGTTACTAGGGCAACATTTCTGAATCCTGCCTTACTAACTGCACTCATGATTACCATAACCCGCCCATAATCAATTCTGCTATCTCCACGCACGTATATTCTAGTATCTGTTTTACGTTCAGTTATCGCCATAAGCTTTGGCACCAAGTTTTCAAGTTCTATTTCTGTTTCTTGAATGAAGACTCTACCATCTAAATTGATTGAAACAGTCAGGGGCTCAACAGGTTCAGTTATAGATCCAGCATTTGTTTCAGGTAAATTTATCTCAACACCAGATGTGAGAAGAGGTGCAGTAACCATGAAAATAATAAGCAGAACCAACATTACATCAACAAAGGGTGTAACGTTAATTTCACTTATTGGAATACGCCGATGTCCAGAACGTCTATTGCGTCGTAAACGTGATGGTTGAAGTTGAACTCCCATTAGCGGGAACCTTCTTCTAATTGCCGAGAAATTAAAGCTCTAAATTCAATTCCGAAACTATCCAAACGCCCCGCATAATGATCAAGATCACTACTGATTTTATTATAAGCAACTACAGCTGGAATAGCCGCAACCAGTCCTAATGCAGTTGCAAACAATGCCTCAGCTATACCAGGAGCAACTACAGCCAAAGAGGTATCTTGGCTTGCGGCAATGGATTGGAAGCTATTCATGATGCCCCATACAGTGCCAAAAAGTCCAATGAAGGGTGCTGTCGAACCAACAGTAGCAAGAAACCCTAAATATTTCTGTAACTTGCCAATTTCTCTGTCTACAGTAACGTTCATATTGTGAGCTATACGCTCCTGAAGTCCATCTACATTAGCTTCAGCGACTGATAAAGAAGTCCCATCAGAAAAACGCTTCCATTCCTTCATTGCCGAGACAAATATTTGAGCCATTGGATGAAATGAATTAGATTTAATCTCTTCATATAGTTCATCCAGGGACCCACCAGACCAGAACCTTTCTTCAAACATCTCAGCCATGCTTGAGAGTTTTCTTAATCTTATAACTTTATCAAAAATAATGGCCCATGACCAAAATGAACAACCAATTAGAATAAGCATGACAAGCTGAACAATTATGTCCGCCTGAGTAAAAAGTTCCCAAGGAGATAGATGCACAGAGATTGATCCAGTCACTATTTGTTCCTCTAAAACATTGGTTTCCATCTCTTATCACTCTCCTCTGTTAGGCATTCAGATCAAGAAATAACTTACGTAAATTATCTGGTAGACGCACTGGTTTTCTATTTATATTCATAACCGCTAAACGCAGTGAAACGTTGACTAGGCACTTGTCCTCAAGGAAAATCTTATGATCAATCAACAAGCTTGCTCCAAGTATTCTTTTAACCCAAGATCTTATTAATAACCCATCATCAATTTTTGCTGGGCTCAAATAGTCTATTGAACAATTCCGCACGGCAAAAAATATATTATATTTTTTTCTAAGCTCTGAATGTGTCAACTTTAAGGATCTCATCATTTCTGTTCTTGCTCTCTCAACAAATTTTAGATAGTTCGCATAATAAACAATGCCTGCAGAGTCTGTGTCCTCATAATATATCCTTACAAAATATTCATGATGTGCCTCAATCGAATCATTATATTCTTGTTTATCAATATCATTTTTTTTAAATCGAGTTTTTGGTGATCTCTTCATTTTCAAAACACTCAATTCTGCTCACTGTTTTTGCTCTCTTCAATAAGTTCAAGCTGCTTCTTAATATCTGGTGTCTTAATTTTTAAATGCTCATAGGCTATCTTGGTCAAAACTCTTCCGCGAGGAGTTCTTTGGATAAAACCTTGTTGAATAAGATAGGGTTCTATTATTTCTTCAATTGCATCTCGTTCTTCTGATAAAGCCGCGGCCAGAGTCTCAACACCAACAGGACCACCTGCATAATTTAAAGCTATACATTCTAAGAAACGCCTGTCCATCTGATCTAATCCACGGCTATCAACATCAAGTTTTGAAAGTGCTTCATCTGCAATAATAGAGTCTACCTCACTGAAGCCTCCAACAGTTGCAAAATCTCTAACCCGCCTTAACAGCCTTCCCGCCACACGGGGAGTACCCCTTGAACGTCGAGCAATTTCCCTTGCTCCTGATTGATTAACCTGAACATCTAATAATTTTGCATTTCGAATAATGATTGTCTCCAATTCATGATCTTTGTAATAATTCAGCCTTAAAGGAATACCAAAACGTTCGCGTAAAGGTGTCGTTATTAATCCCGAACGAGTTGTTGCACCTACTAGGGTAAATGCTGGAAGTTCAATTCTGACCGATCGAGCCGCTGGCCCCTCTCCTATAACAAGATCCAATTCACGATCCTCCATTGCTGGGTAAAGAATTTCTTCAACAGCAGGATTAAGTCTATGAATTTCGTCAATAAAAAGAACCTCACCCTCATTAAGATTGGTAAGAATTGCCGCTAGATCACCAGCCCTTGCAATGACTGGTCCTGAAGTTGATCTAAATCCAGCTCCCAGTTCGTTTGATACAATTTGAGCTAAAGTAGTTTTACCTAATCCAGGTGGCCCATAAAACAATGCATGATCCAAGGGCTCTTTTCTATCTAATGCTGCTTTAATAAAAATTTCTAGATTCTCACAAAGTTCCTTTTGTCCTATAAATTCTTTTAATGACCTAGGTCTAAGAGCGACTTCTGAACTATCTTCGAAATTATGTTGTGGATTGATTTCACGACCCTTATGACTAGTCATTTTGATAGTTCCTTTAGACTCATTCTCAGAAGGGATTTAATCTCTATTTTTTCTTCTAGATGCTGTGTTATTTTTCCAACAACTTCGACAGACTCAGCCGGTGAATAGCCCAAATTTGTCAAGGCTGATACAGTATCTTTGATTATTTCAGATCCGAGGGGATGCCTACTATGATCTTTCGAATTTGAAAAGTTATTTTTCTCAACATTAATTTCAGGGGAAAATATTACTTTATCCTTAAGTTCAGAAATTATTCTTTCTGCAAGTTTTGGACCAACTCCCGGTGCCAAAGTCAATGCATTACGATCATTTGCCGCTATAGCGTTAGACAGATTTTCTGGAGGAAGAGAAGAAAGAATGCCCAGTGCAACTCTTGCACCAACATTCTTAACTTTTAGTAATAAACGAAACCAATCACGATCTGCTGTAGACAAAAATCCATATAAGAGGAAAGCATCTTCCCTCACTACAGTTTCTATAAACACAGTAGTGCTTGAACCAGAAACAGGTATTTCATTAATAGTCCGAGTACCACACTGGACTAGGTAGCCGACTCCTCCTACATCAATCACTACCCAACTATCACCCTTAGAGTCTAGTAGTCCTGTAAGTTTTGCAAACATTGTTACTAACCTTTATAGTTAATAATTTTCTTTACGCCATTTTTGTCTAGTTTCAGAAAAATGTGCGTGGCAAATTGCTAGAGCTAGTGCATCTGCAGCATCGCTATTTTGTGGGTCACAACCTGGCAAAATATTTTTTACCATCAAACCCATCTGTTCTTTCGTAGCATGGCCAGCTCCTACAATAGATTTCTTTACTGTATTTGCAGAGTATTCTGCCACAGGAATACCAAATATAGCTGGTATAACTAAGGCAATACCTCTTGCGAGTCCTAGTTTTAATGTTGAATTAGGATTTTTATTCACAAAAGTCTCCTCTACTGCTGCCTCATCTGGAGTATGATTCTCAAAAACCCTTGAAAGCCCGTCGTGAATTTGTTGCAGTCGCCTTGAAATATCGAGGTTACTATCAGAGGCTATATAACCACTATCAATGTGATGAAGTCGATTACCCTCAACTTCTATTAAACCCCACCCAGTAAAACGAAGACCAGGGTCTAAGCCTATCAAGCGACGAGCTTTACTCAAAAACCTATCCCCAGAAAACTCAACCCGACAACCTTTGCATTAGTTCATCTGCCACCTCAAAGTTTGCTGATACTTGCTGAACATCATCACAATCATCTAACGCTTCTAAGAGTTTAAATAAAACCTCGGCTGAATCTCCATCAATTTCAACTGTGGTTTGGGCTTGCCATGAAAGCCCTGCACCACTTGGTTTTCCAAATGATTTTTCGAGACCTTCACTTACTAAAGCAAAATCATTTGGATCACAAATTACCTCATAACCATCTATATCGACTTCACAATCTGAAGCACCCAAAATTAAGGCTTCTTCAAAAACCTCTTCCTCAGTAGCAACATCGGATGAAAATCGAATAGTACCGACACGCTTAAACATAAAAGCAACGCATCCAGTCTCACCTAAATTTCCTGAGTGTTTATTAAATATTGAACGTATTTCTGCTGCTGTTCTATTTCGGTTATCCGTAACTGCATCAACTAAAACAGCTATACCGCCAGGGCCATAACCTTCATATCTGATTTCCTCTAATGCAGCACCTTCTTCTCCACCAGCAATTTTCTTTATTGCCCTATCAATATTATCTTTGGGAACACTTTGTGCTCTTGCAGACGCTATAGCTGTCCTTAGACGTGCATTATGGTCTGGGTCAGGAATTCCCTGTCTTGCGGCAACAATGACTTCCCTAACAAGCTTTGCAAAGAGCTTAGCACGTTTTGCATCTTGAGCTCCTTTGCGGTGCTGTATATTAGCCCATTTGGAATGTCCTGCCATGGTTCTTATCTTTTATGTTACTAGCCATATTTTATTTACAATATACATTATTTAGAGTTATTAGTGGTTCATAATACTATATAATGTATTTTTCTAAAGTTTTATACGATCACACTTATCCAAACAACCGATATTCGGTTAATATGGCAATATTAGGGCGATAAATTGTCTGATTATATACTCAAGAATATAGTTCTAACTAAAACTCTCTTCTAAGAGCCTTAAAACGAAGCCGTTTATAATCCGCAAACCAACGGCCATCCTTAAATAGGCTATTCTTAGCAAGCCTTGTAGCTCGTTTAATTACTACATCACGGTTTTCCAACTCAATATTCTCAAGAAATTTACCTGCAAACATATTGTACCAGTCTGCAGCTCCGTTAGGACAATCATCTAAAGGTGTTAGGCGGGAGAAGTGTTGAATATATTTAACCCTAAAACCACCTTCTTCTAGAAGTTTTGCGTATTCATCAGGATGAGGGAAATACCAAGGACAGTTGATTTTATCTCTTGATAATCCCATTTCCTCAAGAGTCTGTAACAAACATTTTATTAATATCTGAACATTACCTGAACCACCCATTTCCCCAACAAACCTGCCTCCTGGTCTTAAGACATTCGACATACGGTCAATAACAATTGCAGGTTGCTTCATCCAGTGTAAAGCAGCATTAGAGAATACTGCGTCATATTGTGAGTTAGAAGAAAAATCTGTCCCAGAAATACAAAGAAATTTTATTTTTGGATATCTTTTTCTGGCCAAATTAATCATTGCGGAATCATTATCAATACCATCAACATGGGCACCTCTTTGAACAATATTATTTGTCATAGCTCCAGTACCACAACCTAAGTCTAAAATTTTCTCACCATTTCTTGGCTCAAGAAGTTCAATAAGTTCAACAGCCATATCCTGAATATAGGAGAATGACCTATCATAAAGGCCTGCATTCCAGTGATTAAGGTCAGACATATCTCCTACCATGAAATAATAAAGTTATGCATTAATGCATGCATTATTTTTGATCCGGTAAAGATTGTTGCAAAGCACCACCTATGCGAACAGGAAAAATACTAATTGCAAGACCTGTTAGATCATCAGTTTCTACAAAAGCACCACATACAGTAGCCTCCTCAGAGACAGGCTTTAATCGACCAGTAGGAACCTTACTAACAAATCTCTTTATTGCAAATTTTGGATCCATTCCAATTACTGAGTTATAAGGGCCACACATTCCAACATCTGTCATATAAGCAGTACCTTTTGGTAAGATAACTTGATCTGCAGTTGGAACATGAGTGTGAGTTCCTAAAGCCATGGAAATACGGCCATCAGACATTCGAGCTAAAGCTTGTTTCTCACTTGAAGCCTCTCCATGAATGTCCAACAAAATTGCTGCTAAAGATGTCGGACTAGAACTATTAGAGCCAAGTTGATGGCCATCAATTATTTTTTCTAAAGTTGCAAATGGGTCATCTAATGATTCCATAAAAAGCCTACACATTAGTTGAATAACGAGAATTTTTCGACCATCCACCAGTTGATAAATTTTGTATCCACGGCCAGGAGTACCTTTAGGGTAATTCGCTGGTCGAATTAGACGATTATCACTTTCAATATATCTAAAAGTTTCTCTTTGATCCCAAGCATGATTACCAAGTGTTATTACATCTGCACCTTGTTGATAAAAAGATTTGCATATCTGTTCTGTAATGCCGTAGCCGCCCGCAGCATTCTCACCATTAATAACTACAAAATCAGGAGACAACTCTCTTCTTAAAAAAGGTAAATGCTCAGATATACCATCACGGCCAGAACGGCCAACAACGTCACCTAGAAACAGAATTTTCATGTTCTTGCTAGCTCAGCTATTTCTGTTATTGGCATTGCCCCTCTTTCAGTCACCACCCAATCCAACCGCTCATCATGAAAATCGTGAGGAACATGTTCGACTTGCTGCTCAGTATATGCCATACCTATCGCTAATATCTTATGAGATTGTGTTCGAAGCATATTAAGGGTTCGATCATAATATCCTCCACCATAACCAAGTCGAAACCCTTTTGAGTCAAACGCTAATAATGGCACCAAAAGAATGTTAGGTATAATCTCATCAAATTCAGAATCTGGCTCAGGTATGCTATAGGGGTTTTTTCGTAAATTAGCTCCAGGACACCATGTACGGAAAATCAACGGATTAGATTTGTTTTTAATAACTGGCAAACAACAAGTGACTCCAATTCTGGCAAGTCTACCTAATAATGGCATCACATCAAATTCTTCTCCTACGGGAAAATAACCAGAAACAATTGTGCCAGGAAAAATTTTAATTGCTGCTAAAAAATGTTCTGCCCCACGAATCGACGCAGCAGGGCCAGCCTTACGAATTGCATGACTCCTACGAGCTATCGCATACTCTCGCATTGACTCTTTACTAGCCTGAATATTTAGACCATGTGACAATCTAGAAATCCTATAAACTCCAAATTCCATATTGGACGGCGCCACTTAGTCCGTCATATTAAGATTCCCTCTAGGCCTAAAAGGCAGGTGGGTACCATATAACAAGACCAAGGCCTTGCCAGGGATAGCCCCCTAGAAGTTTTTATTTATGGCCCCAGGAAACAAAATTGTATCGAAACTCGCAGCAACCGCCCAATACAAATCTAGTTCTTCTGAAGCGAGTCTGCAATATGTTCAATCCTATCAGAGAGCTTATTTAGTAACTGCGACAAGGAATCCTCTATTTCCTCAAGTGTTTGCCCTCTAGCTTGTTCAGCAGCCTCTTTTGCTTCTTGCTGTAGTTTTTCCACCTCATCGTAGGCCTCTGAAAGTTCGTCGGCAACTAAAAGTCCCGTCATTACCAACAAACGTCCTTCGCTTACAGCCCCTATCTGTTCAGATAAGCCTGAGGCTCTTTTATCAAGGTATGAGGCAAGTCGTGATAAATGATCTTCTTGCCCATCATCACATGAAACTGGATAATTTCTTCCATTTACCATTATAGAAATCTGACCCATCATGAACCTCCAACTACACGTTTCAAGTTTTTGATTGTGAGGTCAATTCTTTCGGCCACTGCCTCATTTACAACCTGCATTGCGGCGTTTTTTTTCTGAGCTTCTCGCAAAGTTGCATGCAACTTTTCATTCGTTAGACGAATCTTATCAAAATCGTCACTTAGGGAGTCGTGCTCCTTTTCTATAACTTCTAATTTTTTTCCGAGACTTGCAACTTGCCCTGCCATATTAGTACCACTATCAGCAAGCAAATCTTCTAGCCTCTTTACAGCAGCTTCCAAGCGACTACTAGCCTCCTTAAATTTCCCCATTCTTACGATTTTTCAACCTCTTAACAGATTTTTCAGGATATAAACTACTAAACAAGAGCATATGACTTACATAAATAGGACGTCAACTACCACATAAACATAATAAGTATGTTATAGAACCAGTTGACGACAGAAGTAATGGGCGGCATGGTGTTCATCGTTCTGCTATAATTAGAAACGATATAAATAAAAAGAAGACCAGCTACTAAATGGTGACAAATCAAAAATTTGAATTGCCTGGGCATACTGATATGGCAAATGCAATCCGTGCATTATCAATGGATGCAGTCCAAAATGCCAACTCTGGACACCCCGGCATGCCTCTCGGCATGGCAGATGTTGTAACAGTACTTTTTTCTGATTTTCTTAAATTTGATTCAAATAACCCCGAATGGCCGGATAGAGATCGATTCGTATTATCTGCTGGACATGGCTCGATGCTACTCTATAGCCTACTATATCTATTGGGTTATCCAGAAATCGACATTGATCAAATCAAACATTTTAGAAAATTGGGTAGTAAAACAGCAGGCCATCCAGAGTTTGGTGCTGCAAAAGGAATAGAAGTTACTACTGGACCGTTGGGTCAAGGGCTTGCAACGGCTGTGGGCATGGCAATAGGTGAAAGAAATATGGCTGCCCGCTTCGGAGAAAATGTTGTAGATCACTATACTTATGTAATTGCTGGAGATGGTTGCCTAATGGAAGGGGTTTCTCATGAAGCAATCTCTCTTGCTGGTTATTTTAACTTAGATAAGCTTATTGTACTTTATGATAGTAATAATATTTCAATTGATGGACCTCTATCACTAAGCTGTGCTGATGATGTCTCAAAACGTTTTGAGGCTTCTGGATGGAATACAATTGAGATAGATGGGCACAACCCTATTTCAATCAAAAGTGCAATAAAAGATGCAAAGAATTCTCAAAAACCGTCACTGATTATTTGCCAAACAACAATAGGATATGGAACACCTACAAAAGCTGGGAGTGCTTCTTCTCATGGTGCACCATTAGGCGAAGATGAAATTGCAGGGGCCCGAAAAAAGCTAGGATGGCCCCATAAACCTTTTCTTATCCCAGAGCATATTCTATCAGCATGGCGTCATAACGGGACACGTGGGAATAAATATTTTGTTGAATGGCAGAAAAGATTAGCTAATTTAGCTCCAACAAAAATAGCTGAGTTTAATAGATTAGCCTTAGGTCAATTACCTAATAACTGGAACAAACAAATTCAATCCCATAAAAAACAACTTATAGAACTTAAGCCAAAGTGGGCAACTAGGGTTGCGAGCCAGAAAACACTAGAAAAATTGCTTCCAGAACTTCCAGAGCTTATTGGTGGCTCAGCTGACCTAACTGGATCCAATGGAACAAAAACTAATTTTCAAGATATACTTGAACCAAAAAACTTTAGTGGAAATTACATTCATTATGGAGTTAGAGAACACGCCATGGCGGCAGTAATGAATGGCCTTTCATTACATGGGGGAATAATCCCTTATGGAGGAACATTTTTAGTTTTTTCAGATTACTGCAGACCATCTATAAGACTCTCTGCATTAATGAGTCAAAAAGTTATATATGTTATGACTCACGACTCAATAGGCTTGGGAGAAGATGGCCCTACTCACCAACCCATCGAACACCTTGCTTCTCTGAGAGCTATCCCAGATGTGAATGTTATGCGTCCTGCAGATGCAGTAGAAACAACAGAATGCTGGGAGATAGCAATTGGCAGGTATAATGGACCCAGTGTTTTAGCTCTGACACGACAGGGCGTACCATTATTAAGAGAAACTGACACTCAAAAGAATTTATGTGAGAAAGGTGCATATGAACTAAGAAAGGCAGAAGGTGGAAATGCAAAAGCAGTAATATTTGCAACTGGTTCCGAAGTATCATTAGCTGTTGAAGCAAGAAAGATACTACAACTAGAAAAAATTCCTACACGTGTTGTATCTGTTCCAAGTTGGATGCTTTTCGAACAACAAAGTAATACTTATAAACAGACTGTACTCGGTAATGAAGTTGCAAGAGTTGCTGTAGAAGCAGGATCAAATATGGGATGGAATACATTTGTTGGTCCTAGCGGTAGCATGATTGGAATTAATACATTTGGTGCCTCTGGACCAGCTAATGAACTTTATAATCATTTCAACATCACTACAGAACAAATTGTTTTATCTGTTAAATCGCAACTTCAGGAAAAATAATATTTATTAATTAACTATATTATGGAGAAAGAACCATGACTGTGCGAATTGCCATAAATGGCTTTGGTCGCATCGGCCGTAATGTTTTAAGAGCAATATATGAAAGTAGACGGTCAGACATAGAAGTATTAGCTATAAATGACTTGGGACCCGTGGAATCTAATGCCCACCTTTTGAGATATGACTCAATTCATGGCCCATTTCCTGGAACCATTAATGTGTCAGGAAAAAATATTGATATTGGACTTGGGTCAATAGCTGTTTTCGATGAACGAGATCCAGAAAAACTTCCATGGAAAGATCTTCAAGTTGATGTTGCTCTTGAATGCACAGGAATATTTACATCTCGAAGTGCTGCCAGTAAACATATTTCAGCTGGGGCAAAAAAGGTTTTAATTTCTGCCCCCAGTAATGATGCAGATTTCACTGTAGTATATGGAGTAAACCACCAACAGATATCTACTGAGCACAAAGTAATTTCAAATGCTAGCTGCACAACTAACTGCCTAGCTCCAGTAGTAAACGTAATAAATAAAACAATTGGCATCGAACGCGCTTACATGACTACAGTTCATGCTTATACTTTAGATCAAAATATTTTAGACTCATTGCATTCAGACCTTCGTCGTGCAAGAAGTGCTGGTAATTCAATGATACCAACCTCAACAGGTGCAGCTAGAGCAGTGGGACTTGTACTTCCAGAACTAAAAGGAAAAATAGATGGTACAGCTATAAGAGTTCCAACATCCAATGTATCTATGGTTGATCTTAAATTTGTTTCATCAAGACAAACTGAGGCGAATGAAATAAACGAAGAGATTTTAAAAGCATCCGAAGCGGAATTAAAAAATGTAATTGGGTATAACGAAGAACCGCTTGTATCAATAGATTTTAATCATAACTCATATAGCTCGACATTTGACGCCACACAAACCAGTGTCGTCGATAAAACTCTTTGCAGGATACTTACATGGTATGATAACGAATGGGGTTTCTCTAATCGTATGGGTGATGTGGCAGCTCTTATGGGCACCGTTTAAACAAACATGTGAAATAAAATGGTTGCATATCGTAAACTAAATGATGTTGAGGTTACAAAGAAAAAAATACTAGTCCGACTAGATTTAAATGTACCGATGCAAGACGGTATTGTAAGTGATTTCCACAGGGTCGAAAAAATTGTCCCAACAATAAGAAACGTTTTAAAAAGAGGTGGCTATCCAATTCTTATTTCACATTTTGGCAGACCAAAAGGTAAATATAACTCCGCAATGTCTTTGGCACCTCTGGCTCCAATAATATCTGCAGCAATAGACAAAATACCCGTCAAGTTTATAGATGACTGTATAGGTCCAACAACCGAATCTGAGATAAATACTATGAATTCAGGGGAAATACTACTTCTTGAAAACTTACGTTTTCATCCTGGAGAGGAAAAAAATGATAGTAAATTTATTGAGTCTTTATCAAGACTGGGAGATATTTTTGTAAATGATGCATTTTCGGCATCACATAGGTCTCATGCCTCAACAACGGGACTGGCTTATTTGATGCCTTCTGCAGCGGGACTCCAGATGGAAGCTGAACTGACTGCCTTGGAAGCTGCTTTTGAAAAGCCAAAACGACCTCTAACAGCAGTTGTAGGCGGTGCAAAGGTATCAACTAAATTAGATGTTTTGAGCAACCTAATAAAAAAAGTTGACTCTATTATTATAGGAGGAGGGATGGCAAACACCTTCCTACATGCTAAAGGATTTAATATTGGTCTATCTCTCTGTGAAAAGGATCTAGCTGAAACTGCAAAAATTATTTTAGATGAATCTATTAAAGAAAAGTGCGAAATAGTTCTACCAATTGATGGAGCTGTAGCACATCAGTTCATGGCTGGAGCTCCAAACTATATTGCGGAAATCAATTCAATTGCTGATGAAGCAATGATCTTAGACCTAGGACCCAAAAGTTTGCAGGAAATCAAAAGAAAATTCGAACAATCTTCAACAATACTCTGGAATGGTCCCTTGGGTGCATTTGAAATAGAACCCTTTGACCGATCAACTAATACTGCTGCACAATTTGCCGCTGCACTTACAAAAGAGAATAAATTAACTTCTATAGCGGGTGGTGGGGATACAGTAGCAGCATTAAGAAAGGCTGGGGCCTATGGGGATTTCAGCTATGTCTCAACGGCAGGTGGTGCTTTTTTAGAATGGATGGAAGGAAAGCCTCTACCCGGGGTAGAGGCTTTGCAAAAAGATCTCTAAATATAAACAACCTATAATCGTTGTTTATAAACGACTCGATGTTATTGTTACTAGGGATGTTATTTGGCCTAATCTAACCAATCCAATTATTCGAACAGGACCTCTCCTAGCAAACAATCTTGGACTTGAGTATATTAGAGCAATGGTTCGTAATAATAACAATAACATGCCTCCCCCTACCGACACATGCATAGATTGCTATAGTGATGGTGCTATTGCTTGGGAAGCTATAGGTATGGGATTTAAATATATATGTTTTTCAGGAAATTTAAGAATAAGGCAACAACTTGTTAGAATCGCAAAAAGAAAAGGTGCTAAGATTCTACCGTATAGTTTACCCTCCAATTCACTTGATTTAGAACATTCAATAGACCCGAAACAAGACTTATCAAAATTTAAATCAAAATTTCTGTAATTATTTTATAATAAAAATGCAGATTGGATTAAAATAGCTGGTCTTAAAGTAACATTTCAAGTTAAGGTGATTTAATTAATTTGATGGCTTGGGAGCAATTGAAAAGCTATGAGAATAACGCAAAAAGTTAAAAATATACTCGCTCATTACGAGAGTGATAACCCTGGCACGAAAGCAAACCTTGCAAGAATTTTAATGAATGGAAAATTAGGTGGCAGTGGCCACCTAGTTATATTACCTGTTGATCAGGGTTTTGAGCACGGTCCTGCACGGAGCTTTGCCCCGAATCCAGATGCATACGACCCACACTATCATTGGCGTCTAGCAATTGACGCAGGCCTCAATGCTTTTGCAAGCCCTCTCGGTATGATAGAGGCCGGTGCAGATACTTTTGCAGGAGCGATTCCGACAATCTTAAAACTTAATAGTTCAAATTCTCATGCTACCATTAAAGATCAAGCAATAACTTCCAGTGTTAAAGACGCTCTAAGACTTGGTTGTTCAGCAGTTGGCTTCACAATTTATCCAGGGTCTAATGATCAATTTTCAATGATGGAAGAATTACAAGAACTAAGTCTTGAGGCTAAAAGTAACGGGTTAGCCGTTGTCGTATGGTCCTACCCAAGAGGTGGAAATTTAAGTAAAGAGGGGGAAACAGCTATTGATGTCACTGCATACGCTGCACATATTGCTGCACTTATGGGTGCACATATAATCAAAGTCAAACCACCAACAGATTTTATAGAGTTAGAAGCCGCAGCTGAAACATACCAGAATTTTAATGTACAAACTGAAATTTTAAAACAAAGAATATCACACATCATGAAAAGTGCTTTTAACAAAAAACGTATTGTAGTTTTTTCTGGTGGTGCATCAAAAAAAGCTGATGATATTTTTAATGAGATTAGAGCAATTAGAGATGGCGGTGCAAATGGATCAATAATTGGACGAAATACCTTCCAGCGTCCTAGGAACGAAGCTCTAGATTTACTCGACAAAGTAATTAAAATATATCAAGGGAAAGCGTAAATTCCTCTTACAAACTATTTTTTGTATGTCAATGAGCTAAAAAGGCTTAGTTTTAATGACTTCAGATGAAAAAACTCAAAGATGTCGAATTTATCTTATCACACCACCATTAATCGATATAAAAACTTTCCCTGACAAATTAAATTCAGCAATGCAAGGGGGAGATATTGCCTGCTTACAACTCAGACTAAAAGGAGCTAATGATTATCAAGTAAAAAAAGCATCGGAAATCCTAATACCTATATGCCAAGAATACGGTGTTGCATTTATAGTAAATGATAGTCCAGAAATAGCTGCAGAAATGGGAGCAGATGGTGTACATATTGGAATTGAAGATACACCTTATCAAGAAGCTAGAAAAATTTTAGGAGAGGATACTATTGTTGGCGTCAGTTGCTATGACAGTAGACACTATGCAATGGTTGCGGCCGAGCAAGGAGCAGATTATGTAGCTTTTGGGGCTTTTTACCCTACCAACACAAAAGTTCCTCGAGCTAAAGCTAAAATAGAACTTCTTAGATGGTGGAATGAGGTAATGATAGTACCATCAGTCGCTATTGGAGGAATAACTGAGAAAAACTGTTATAACTTAGTTAATGCTGGGACAGATTTTATCGCCGTAATCGGATCAGTATGGAATAATAAATATAGTCCAGAAAAAGCAGTTAAAATTCTTAACGATGCCATTGCACGAAGTTAATCAAATTGTTATAGCACTCGCACCATCTCAAATAAATTTCCCTAATTCATAGAAGCGAGGAGCAAGATGAAAATTAATGGTAATACAATCCGACCAGGGATGGTGATAGGTCACCAAAATCGATTATGGATTGCAGTAAAAATTCAACATACACAACCTGGTAAGGGTGGAGCCTACCTTCAAGTCGAGTTGAAAGACATAAGAGATGGAACAAAGTTAAATGAAAGATTTAGATCTTCCGAGAATGTCGAAAGAGTTAGACTTGATGAAAAACCATTCCAGTTTTTGTATGCTGAAGATAATTTAATGACATTTATGGATGTAGATACATATGACCAAATAAGTCTTCCAGAATCAGCTATTGGGGAAAATGTAGTTTTCCTTCAAGAAGGTATGGAAGTAACAATTAATTGCTATGAAGGTGAACCAATAAGTGTTCAACTCCCCGCAACTGTAATTTTAGCTATCAAGGAAACAGAGCCAGTAATAAAAGGACAAACTGCTGCAGCATCATATAAACCAGCAATTCTTGAAAACGGCCTGCGAATAATGGTTCCTCCACATATTCAGGAGGGAGAAAGTATTGTTGTTAATACTGAAGATTCTGAATATGTAGAACGGGCAAAAATCTGATGGGATATCGCTCTCCCCTAATTACAGTAATGATTAACGCTGCCTACAAAGCAGCTAAATCGTTAATTAGAGATTTTGGAGAGGTGGAAAATCTGCAAGTGTCTAAAAAAGGCCCTTCAGATTTTGTAACCATTGCTGATCATAGGGCCGAAAAAACATTGGTTACAGAGCTAAGCAAGGCCCGTCCTAAATACGGTTTTTTGCTAGAGGAAACCGGTATAATTCAAGGGGAAGACACTTCGAATCGTTGGGTCATTGATCCGTTAGACGGGACAACTAATTTTCTACACGGCCTACCTCATTTTGCAATATCTATAGCCCTAGAAAGGGATGGAAAGCCCTTTGCAGGAGTAATATATGCTCCAGTAATGGATGAATTGTTCTGGGCAGAAAATGGTCAAGGAGCATTTTTAAATAATGAACGTCTCAGAATATCAAGCCGTCGTAATATAGAAGATTGCCTTATTGCAACTGGAATGCCCTATAAAGGGAAAGATATTAACCCTGAATACCTTCAAATGCTTGATAGGGTCTGGTCAACAACTTCTGGTATAAGGCGTTTCGGAGCTGCTGCCTTAGACCTAGCTTATGTTGCTGCAGGAAGATATGATGGTTTCTTTGAATTTGCGTTATCCAGATGGGATATAGCTGCAGGAGTCATTATCGTCAAAGAAGCGGGTGGAAAAGTTACTGATATTCATGGTGGATCAAAAGTATTAGATACAGGTGATATTTTGGCTAGTAACGGTCATATTCACATCAAACTTAATGATATACTTGAAAAAAACCTGATTCAGTTGCCTAATTAGTCAAAATCTGGCCACATTATGTATACAGTGTTTAAGTTTTATTCCTAACTCAATGTTCTCTATAATAACTTAGGGGCTGAACGATCTAAAATGAATAAAAGAAACAGTCCAATAAAAAACAAAACAATAAAACTGATTACCAGTGTTTTTGTATCCATATCTATATTAACCATTATTTCCATTGATGCATTGGCAGGACAAACTGTCCTAACAATTGGTGGAAGTGGCCAGAAATCTTTAGAGACTAACTATTTATCCCCAGATAGTTTTAATACTAATAACCGAATACTGAGTGAAAGAATTTTATTCCACCCTGGAAAATGGTTAGGCAAAAAAATTGTTTTAATTGCACCTGATAATTCTGACCCCGATGTTAAATTAAAGAACACAAGCTCAAATGAGGTGCAAACTGAAATTTCTACTTCGATAAAGACTGACTCTCAAGCCAACTCAAATTCTAACCAGAATTTTTCTAAAGGTAAGGAAGATAAATCTTTGAAAATTGATCCGGTTAGTGACCGCCCCCAATCATCGAGTCTTTTAGAAAAGGAAAACGTCGTAGTAAAAGAGGAAACACTTGAGCTAATCAAAAACGAACAAACTAAACCAGAAATAAAACCCGCTGAATCTTTACAATCTAGTAAAATTAAAAGAGATGAGCTTTATACTATATTCTTCCCTACTAACGAAAGTGATTTAGACCTTACTGCCAAAAAGATTATTAAAAAATTAACAGAAATAGTTCTTAGTGATAAGTCATTAAGATTACAGTTAAAAGCTTATGCAACTGGAAATGCTGAATCAGCTAGTCAATCTAGAAGATTATCTTTATCACGTGCTCTTTCAGTTAGAACAGAGTTTATTGAGAATGGACTTCGTTCAACCAGAATTGATGTTCGAGCATTAGGACACAAAGACTCGGGTGATAAGCCAGACCGAGTAGACATTTTCATAAATAAACGCTGATGAAAAATACAAGCCTTGTATTCTTGGAGTATAAACTTAGCGATGAAAGCAGAACGTAATTTCCTTATACGCATGTTAGCTTTTTTAGCTATTGTAATAGCTGTTATAGCAGTACTATATAATGCACTTATTGAAGCATTTATAGCTAACCCTGTATTAAATGGGGTAATTATAGGTGTTTTATTAATTGGTATTTCCTTCAGCTTCCGAAGAGTCATATTATTGAATGCAGATTTTGCTTGGCTAAACTCAATGAAACGTCGCCAAGACAATGAAACCCCACACATTCCACCTCCCAAACTACTAGCTTCTCTAGCTGCAATGTTTAATGAAAGTGATGGGCGCCTTGCATTATCAGCAGTTAATTTAAGAAGCGTCCTTGATGGTATAGGTTCGAGAATAGATGAATCTAGAGAAATAGCTCGGTACTTAATTGGACTTCTAATATTTCTTGGATTGCTTGGAACATTCTGGGGACTATTACAGACTATTACATCGGTTGGCGATGTAATCGGCAATATGTCGATAACATCTGATAGTGATATAGCCTCAGCATTTGGAAATCTTAAGGGTGGTCTAGAAGAACCTTTAGAAGGAATGGGTACGGCATTCAGCTCATCACTGTTTGGCCTTGCTGGTTCACTTATTTTAGGTTTTCTTGAATTACAAGCAAGCCAAGCACAAAATAGATTCTATAATGAATTAGAAGAATGGCTTTCGGGCTATACCCGCCTAACAAGAGGAAATATAGGTGTTGAGGCTGGAGAAAGTGTCCCTGCATATGTGAGTGCACTACTTGAAAAGACTGCTGATAGTTTGGATGAACTCCAGCGGACGCTAAATCGTGGAGAAGAGAGCCGGATTAAATCAAGTGCTAATATGTTGGCACTTACTGAGAGACTATCTTCACTCGCAGAAAACATGGAGTCGGAGCAAAAACTTCTTACCCAATTGGCAGAAAGCCAACTAGAGATTAAACCTACACTTGATAAGATTGCTATATCGATTACTCGTACATCAGGCCTTGATGATGCTAGCAAAATACACCTCAAGAACATAGAAACCTATACAGCACGAATGGTTGAAGACGTGTCTGTTGGACGTGAACAAATAATTAGCGAATTAAGAAGTGAAATCAAATTATTAGCTCGCACTATTGCCGCAATTGCAGAAGAGGAGCGCCGATAAGCCTGTAAACAAATACGGACTTTAGCGGAATTAGTTAATGTATACATCTATTAGACGAAGACGTAGTAATTCTTCTGACTACTGGCCAGGCTTTGTAGATGTATTATCTTCATTGCTACTAGTACTTATATTCTTACTTGTAGTATATATGTTAGCCCAATATTTTCTTCAGCGAACGGTAACCGGTCAATCTGAGGCACTAGCAGAACTAAACAAACAAGTCACAGAGCTTGCACAAATGCTATCTCTTGAACGCCAAACTAACCGAGACCTTGGGGTTATCTTATCTGAATTGGCAACTGACTTGGAAAATACAACTAATGAGCGTAACCAACTCCTCCTAGATTTAGATAAAGCAATTCTTGAACGAGATAACGTAACGCTTCAACTACAAAGATTCCGCTCAGAATCAGCAATGAAAGCTGAGGAGCTAACTGAAGAAATTGAAATTGGCAATGATAAAGTACGTGTACTTTTATCCGATTTAGAGCGTTTAAAACGAGATATTATAGCTCTTAACGCTGTTCGTAAAGATTTAGAATTACAAGTAAGCAACCTTGCGTCTTCTGTTAAAAGTCAAGAAATTGAGATGCAAATGCTTCAAGAAAGTCTAACTTCTGAAAGAGATCTAAAAAAAGAACTTCAATCTAAATTAGACACATCTGTTGAAAGAACTAGCTTAGCCCAAAAAACTCTAGAATCGAGAAATATAGAACTGCGAGAACTTCAAACACTTTATATGAACACAAAATCGGCACTTGAATCTGAAAAAGAATTATCTTTGCAACAACAAGAACAAGTATCCCTTCTTAATCAACAAATTATGATTTTGAGACAACAACTTAAAAAAATTGAAACGGCACTTGAAATTTCTGAACAATTGTCTGCTGAACAAGAAATTATTATTGCTGACCTTGGAAAGCGCCTAAATCTAGCTCTTGCAGCAAAAGTGGAAGAATTGGCTCAGTATCGTTCAGAGTTCTTTGGGAAATTGAGAGATGTTTTAGGTAATAGTAGAGATTTTTCAATCATCGGTGATAGGTTCGTTTTCAAAAGCGAAGTTTTATTTAAATCGGGAGAAGCTAAGCTCAATATAGCAGGAGAAAAGAGGCTTGAAACATTTGCAACAATCTTAAAAGAAGTAATTCCACAAATACCCGACAATTTGCCCTGGATACTTCAGGTTGATGGGCATACAGATAATCGGCCTATTAGAACTGCTCAATTCCCCTCAAATTGGGAATTGTCTTCTGCACGTGCTATTTCTGTAGTAAATTTTCTTAGTAGTTTGGGAATACCACCCCATCGATTAAGTGCGACAGGGTATGGCGAATTTCAACCCATAGACGAACGTAATGATGAAATTGGGCACCGAAGAAATCGTAGAATAGAACTAAAACTAACCCAACGATAATAATTTTTATTCATTTTGAAGAATCTGAATCGAACTGTAACTCTGCTAAACGCATGTATAACCCTTCCTTGTCCTGAATTAATTCCTCATGTGTGCCGATAGAAACAACTTTTCCTTTATCCATCACTACAATCCTATCAGCTTCACGAACAGTTGCTAGACGATGAGCTATAACGAGCGTTGTTCTATCTTTCATTAAACGATACAAGGCCTCCTTAATTACTTTCTCACTTTGCGAGTCTAGTGCACTCGTAGCCTCATCAAGAAGTAAAACAGGGGGATCTCTTAATACAGCTCGTGCGATCGCTATTCGTTGTTTCTGACCGCCAGATAGCCTCACACCTCGTTCACCAAGGAAAGTTGAAAAGTTTTCTGGAAGGTCAGAAATAAAACTATCTGCACCCGCTGCTTCTGCAGCTTTCTTTATTTCTTCAATATTTGCTTCCGGTCGACCAAACCCTATGTTTGTCTCTGCACTCGCAGCAAAAATAATAGGATCTTGAGGCACCAAACCAAAACTTTTTCTGAGATTTGAGAGTTCAACTTTTGTAATATCAACTTCATCTAATGATATTTTACCACTTTGTGGGTCAAAAAATCTAAGTAAAAGGCTAAATACAGTACTTTTGCCAGCACCAGAGGGACCTACAAGAGCAACTGTTTCACCGGGATTAATAGAGAGAGAAAAATCTTTAAGAGCAGGTGTTTCGGGCCTTGAAGGATAACAAAAAGTAATATCCTGCAATTCTATTTTTCCAGCCGCTGGAGAAGGCAAATGTTGTGGGTTTTCAGGGGTAATAATATCCGGCTTTTTACTTAGTAAATCAGATAAACGCTCTGCTGCTCCAGCTGCATGTTGCAGGTCTCCATATACTTCACTTAGAGAACCCACAGAACCAGCAACAACGACTGCATAAAATAGAAATGCTGAAAGTTCACCACCTGACATTCTTCCAGCTAAAACATCGTGCCCCCCCATCCATAAAACAAGTCCTATGCCACAAAAAACTAAAACAATTACTATTGCGGTTAGAAAGGCTCTTGCTCGAACACGCCTTAAAGCAATAATAAATGCACTTTCTACCTTATCACCAAATTGAACTCCTTGAGACCCCTCATGTCCAAAAGATTGAACTGTTTGTATGGCATTTAATGTTTCTTCAGCATGGGCACCGACTGAAGCAACTTTATCTTGCGATATTCTAGAACGTTTACGAACTAATCTGCCTAGCACTATTATAGGAACAATTACAATAGGAACTAAAACTACAACAATGCCTGTTAATTTTGGACTGGTAATTAACAACATTGCACTACCACCTAAAAATAGGAGTAGGTTTCTTAGTGCAGATGATGCTTGGCTTCCTATCATCGTTTGCAGTAAAGTTGTATCCGTAGTAATCCTTGATAACAATTCACCAGTTTTGTTTACTTCAAAAAAACTGGGTCCTAAACGTAATAATCTCTCGAAAACTTCTTGTCTGATATCTGCAACTATTCTCTCACCCAACCATGAAACTAGGTAAAACCTACCAAAAGTAGCCAATGCTAAAAGAATTACCATTCCAATTAAATAAATAAGGGCACTATCAAGTAACCTGATATTCTCGCCCGAAAGGCCATTGTCTATAAGCAACCGAAGGCCCACACCCATAGCCAAAACAGAAGCCGCAGAAATAAGAAGAGCAATTAAAGATCCAAGTATTTTTCCACGATAAGGACTAGCAAACCTTAAAAGATGACGGATTTGCTTGATATCTTTGCTTTTGTTGCTTTCGCTAGGGCGATTTTGAGTGGAATTACGACCACCGGGGCCAAAAATACTCATTGATCGATGCTCCTGATAATATTTAAATCTATATAATTTTTTAAATTCTATGGGAAACCTATATCAGTCCTTATATCTTGTAACAACCTATTGAAAAAATATGTGATTACATCTTGAAAGAACGTTCTAGCAAAGATATAAACCGCAAAATAGTAAAGGAACAATACTGATGAAAAAGGACATACATCCTGACTACCACGAAATTACAGTAACGCGCACCGATGGGAGCACGTTCAAAACACGTACAACTTGGGGTAAATCTGGGGATACAATGACCTTGGATATTGACCCCCTTTCTCACCCAGTCTGGACCGGTGGACAGCAACGTCTAATAGAAGGTGGTCAGCTTTCACGATTTAATAAACGCTTCAAGGATTTTGGGATAAAATAATCACGTCGCATTTATTTATTTTAGTTTTTATTATAGAAGTTCCCAAAGTTTAATCCTTTTTTATAATAAAGTTCTAAACGAAAATCCTAATGAGCAAAAATTCTGCCATGAGTAGCTAAAAAACCGTCTGCATTTTCTGCCCAAACATCACACCACCCATCATCATTTTCTCGTAATCCATTGACTTTAAATGTTTTACCGTCGAAAAGCGGTGCAACAGCACGAAAAGAAAATTCTTTAATAATAGAATTTGGATTGTTAACTTGAAATAGATCAATTAGAAGTGTTGCTATTAGTGGTCCATGAACAACCAGTCCTGAATATCCTTCATCGTTTAAACAATAAGGGCGATCATAATGTATTCTATGGCTATTAAAGGTAATTGCAGAATAACGGAAAAGCTTTACAGAATCAGGAAATATCTCACGGGTCCAAGTTGGGCGTTGGGAAATAGTTGATCCATTATTTTTCATTGATACTGTTCCAGACAATTCTCTATAAACAATATCTTGCTCCTCTTCTATAGCTAACGTCCCACCGGCATACCAACTGTGTCTGACAACAATAAAAACTAATTTTCCTGTTTTACCTGACTTGGGCGTAATACTAACAATCTTAGAATTTTTTGTGATAGAATTACCAATTATAAGAGAAGTATGGAATTTGATTCTACTGCCTGCCCACATACGTCTTGGCAGGCCTAAGTCAGGTAAAAAATTACCTTTCCTAGGATGACCATCAGGACCTAATTGGGACTGTGCAACCGTATCCACACAAAATGCCCAATGCCAGCACGGTGGTAGAGCATCTCCCTTTTGTAATGGAATATCATCACGATCAAGTAATGCACGCATAGCATTGAGCCTATGGTTATCAATAATATCTTTTTGCTCCATCTCAGACCCAACCAGAGATTGTATTGCTTCTTCATTCATAATTACAGGATCTCCATTATTATACTTCTCAAAAAGAAAACTCTTTCTTTATAGATTGAGAATGTTCTCCCAGACTTGGCACTGGGCCAAGTGTTGTCTTTGTCGACTCAAACTGAGAAGGTGGTGATATTAATTCCACCTTATTTCCCCCAGGCAGGCATACTTCTACTTTTCTTAACTGCGGATGATCAGCTAATGCTTTTGCATCATTTAATCTGCCAAAAGCAATTTTTTCAGCCATTAATATTTCACACAGCGTATCTATTTTAAAATTCGAGAAACAATTAGTTATTATAAGATCTAAACTATCTCTATTCTTAACTCTCATAGCATTATTTATAAATCTAGTGTCTTGTCCAACAGTAGAATTTTGAATTATATTATCTACAAAACGCCCCCATTCTCTATCGTTCTGTATTGCTATAACAATGGTGTTACCATCACCTACTTGGTAAGCTCCATAAGGTGCAATAAGAGAGTGTGAAAGCCCCATTCGTAATGGGGATGAACCACGTTTAAGTTGATGAAATCTAGCTACATTCATCCAATCTGCCATTCCATCAAAAAGTGAAATACTTATTCCCTCGCCTTTTCCAGACTTGCTACGTGCAATAAGTGCTTCCAGTATAGCACCATGAGCATTTAGACCTGCTGTAAGATCACATAGAGAAACACCCACTCTGGCTGGACTATCAACACTTCCAGTAACAGACGCAACACCTGACTCACATTGTACTAAAAAATCATAGGCTTTAAGATCCCTATATAGCCCACTAGAACCGTACCCACTTATATCACATGTAATTAGGGTTGGATTAATTTTTCTCAGCAAAGAGCTTCCAAACCCTGCACGATCTGTAGCTCCAGGAGATAAGTTTTGTATAAACACATCTGCTTTTTTAATCATTCTCCATAGTAGGTCAGAATCATCTTGTTTTTTAAAATCTAATACTACTGATTCTTTTCCTCTGTTCAGCCACACGAACCAAGAACTTTCACCGTCTAATACATCATCATAATGACGGGCAAAATCTCCCTCTTGGCGCTCAATTTTAATAACACGTGCACCTGAATCAGCAAGTCTGCTTGAACAGTATGGTGCCGCCACCGCCTGTTCAATTGAAACTACAAGAAGACCATCTAATCTACCGACCATCAATAAGACCTGGGCATCCCAAGGACATGTTGTCCAATATAACCTAAGATCATATTTGTAGAAATTGGGGCAGTACGATACAATCTTGTTTCACGAAACTTTCTCTCGACATCATACTCTTCTGCAAAACCAAACCCACCGAATGTCTGCATACATGTATCTCCAGCTTCCCAAGAGGCCTCTGAAGCAAGCAATTTTGCCATATTTGCTTCTGGCCCACATGGTTGGCCAGCCTCAAAGAGCACAGCAGCTTTTTTGACAACTAAATTTGCAGCCTCAGTTTGTGCATATGAACGTGCAATTGGAAATTGCACCCCCTGATTTGCTCCTATTGGACCACCAAAAACTTTTCGTTCTGTTGCATAAGAAGTGGCCTTTTCTATAAACCAACGTGCGTCACCTATACATTCGGCAGCAATCAGTATTCTTTCTGCATTCATACCATCTAATATATAGCTAAAACCCCTGCCCTCTTCTCCAATTAGAGTATTTGAAGGAATCTCAAGATTATCAAAAAAAAGTTCATTTGTGTTATGATTAATCATCGTTTTTATAGGCTTTATTTCAAGCCCATGACCAACTGCCTTATCTAATTCAACCAAGAAAACAGACAAACCATCACTACGTTTTTTGCATTCCTCCTTAGGAGTTGTCCTTGCAAGCAATAGCAATAAATCTGACTGTTGAGCTCTTGAAATCCATACTTTTTGACCATTGACTATATAGGTGTCATTTCCTTTCTTAGTTGCTGTCGTACTTAATTGTGTTGTATCAGAACCTGTAGTTGGTTCAGTAACTCCAAATGCCTGTAGACGAAGATCTCCGGAGGCAATTTTTGGTAAATATTTTTGTTTTTGTTCATTGGAACCATGGCGAAGTAATGTGCCCATTGTATACATCTGAGCATGGCAGGCTCCACTATTTCCCCCAGAGGCATTAATTTCTTCAAGAATTGCTGCTCCCGCACCGATCCCAAGTCCACTTCCTCCAAATTTTTCTGGAATCAATGCTGCAAGGAAACCTGATTTTGTGAGCTCACTTACAAATTCTTCGGGGTAAGACCTTTCAGCGTCCTTTTCACGCCAATATTCGCCTGGGAATTTAGAACAAAGTGCTTGGACAGGTTCTCTAAGATCTTCATAATTATAGCTAAGATCTATCATAACTTTTTGATCGGTCATCAATTATTATCTTTCTTTGTTAATACTCAAAAGGCATTTAGTTAGATAAAAAATGATATATTATAATATCATTTTTCTTATTTAACTCTTATATGAGCGGCTACTGTTTGCCTCCAAATTTTATCGTCTCTTACTATGAATGTGTTCGTTCCAAAATCATAAATGTATTTATCTGTTTCAGCTCTCCACGTGATATATAATGTCTGTTGGTGGGACAAACGACTTATTAGCTCAAATGCACTTCCGGGGGGCATCAAGTCTTCTAACCACATACAAAAAAATTGTTTTGCTCCTTCTACCCCATGCCATATTCTATCTTTATATAACATCGCTGAGTTCGAGTCATAATCAGTTAAAATACCTTTCAGGTCTCCAACTCCAAATACCTCTATATGGTGGTCAAATACATCATCTACAGTTCTCATGTATCACTCTGTTCTCAAAAAATTATAAGTATACAAAAAAATTATTAATCCTTTAGTTTTTTATCTGAATATTTATTATTTGACGTTGATTATACTTTCCTACTATCCATGATAAAAAATCACCAATAAAAAACTTTATACCGTATTTCTTTCTCAAAAGCGAAAAGGCTAATTTTACTAATATCTCATCTTCAATCAGATATGCTTTAGCCTCTATCCAATCACCATTAATTTTTCCCCTAAAATTACAAACTGCTACTTTTACATGTGAGAAGTTCTTAATTCTTTTTACCTTTCCTGATTTTTTAGCGGTATATACAAAATAATTTTGTTTTATTCCCTCCCGTGCAAACCACACTGGTGTTCTAACAAAACTACCATCTGTTTTTTGTGTTGATAAACTGATGTATTGTTCGTTATTCTCAATCATTTATTACTCAATGGAACATTACTCGTATAGTGCAATTGCATTCCTCAAAAAAACTGTCGCCTAGTACAATTTAAATATCGCAAAGATATTGTTTACTCAAATAGTTTATATGCTTATTTATAAAAAAAATAATGGAGATAAAAATGGACTTACATATTATTGTCAAAATAAAATCTTCCTATCAAGAGTGGAAGGCACTCTTTGATTTGCATTCTGAAAAACGTGCCCAACTTTGTGATGAGTCTAAAACTTTAGTAGGTGAAGTCGACACGACTACAGCGACAGTTACTCTTTTTTCTGTTGACGTTGAAGCAATGGGAGCGATGATGGCAGATCCAGAATTTATTAAAATGACAGAAGAGCATGTTGAAGAACATATTAGGTATGTAATAAACCCCCTTTCTCCACCTCAATAAGTTAAGATTTTTTATCGCACCAGCAATTAACTTGGTCACTGTAATCAGGGAAATATTTTGAAATATCTGTTATATTAAAAGATGGCAAAATTGATGTATTAGACTCTCTATCCATAAGGAATTGAAATGAAAACTCCAAGAGTGATTCTTTTGTTACAAGCTTTTTTGTAAGTTTATTATGCACCTCATCAGTTATAGTAACCAAATGAGTAGTTGGGGTAGTCGTTAAAACTTTCACCTCAAATACTTCTCTGCTTTGTTTTTTTATTTTTAAGGACATTTTTAAAATATCTCAAAACTATAATTTGTATTCCTTAAGAAAATCAGGATACCCAGTTCACCCCCAAGAATAGACTCATAAATAGAGAAAAGAGTGATTACTTTTCAATATCCAAAATTTAATGAACGCATAACATCTCCTTCACCTAAAATCTGAGGGGGTGCTGACATCCACTTTGCCATTTCCTTAAACACTGGTGCGGCCTTTTCAGTTGCAGAATCTGCAGATTCTTTATTCTTGTAAAATGCAACCATTATAGATTCTGATTGACCAACTCTTACTGATTGTAAACCCAGATGGCCATCTACAGACTCAATTAGAGGCTCAACTGTTTCATCAAAAAAAGAAAGCATTTGATCAAAATATTCTGTTTTAATGTTAAATTTATAGAAACGTGCATACATATCTAACCCCTCTAGCAATTAAGCTTCTTCCTTTAAATTTTATTCCAAAAAAACTCTTCTCTCTACACCAATGAGCTTCACATATAATACAAAAATAGGATAGTGTTAATTATATCTAAACATCTGAACAGAATGAGGATTATATGCCCCACCTAAGAGTAGCAATTGATATTGGTGGCACTTTTACAGATATCTGCATTATGGACGAAGTCACTGGGGAAGTAAGAGTAGTTAAAACACCTTCTACACCCGAAGATCCCTTAATAGGTGCTATGCATGGTCTCAGTGAGGCTAAAATTAACCTAAAAGATGTAACACTTCTATCTCACGGAACTACTGTTGCAACAAACGCACTTATTACACGTAATCTTCCACCAGCTGCAATGATCTGCACTCGAGGGTTTCGTGACGTGATCGAGATACGTCGTGCCGATAAAGAAGAACTATGGGATACTTACGAAGATGTTGCACCACCTTATATCAATAGAAAATCTCGTTTAGTTATTACAGAACGAATAGATCATGCTGGCAATATAGTTGAACCACTTGATGAAGATGATGCACGTGAAATTGCAAGAATTCTCAAAAAACGCGGAGTTCAATCAGTTGCTATCTGCCTTATGAATTCATTTATTAATCCCAGACATGAACAACAATTAAAAAAGATCCTTACAAGCGAAATGCCTGATGCTGATATAATAACGTCAAGTGATACACTTCCTGAAATATTTGAACATGAGCGTTTTTCAACAACTGTAGTTAACTCTATTCTTAATCCTGTAGTAGGACGTTATGTAAAGCGCATGAATGAACAACTAAAGAAAGCAGGCTACCTTAGCGATCTATTATTGTTGCATTCAGGAGGTGGTGTGATGACACCTGCTACCACCCAACGTTTTGCAGGGCGTTTAGCTGGATCAGGAATCGCTGCAGGAGCCATCGCAAGCCGCCATATAGCAATGTTATGTGGATTTGAGAACTCAATAGGTCTTGATATGGGAGGTACTAGTTGTGATGTGTCCCTAGTTTATAATGGCCAATCCCGCATAACTAAGGATTGGGGCATTGAATTTGGCCATCCAATACGTTTCCCAAGTATTGAAGTGCTTACAATTGGTGCTGGTGGCGGATCGCTGGCATGGATAGATGATGCAGGTGCTCTGCATAATGGTCCACAATCAGCTGGGGCTTCTCCTGGCCCCGCATGCTATGGAAAAGGAAATTTAGTTCCAACTAATACTGATGCTAACGTAGTACTTGGTAGATTAGGTGGTTCCCTTGCAGGAGGAAATATCAAACTGGATCTAGTAGCAGCAAGAAATGCTGTAAAGAGCTACGCAGCTGAACCACTTGGTATGAACATCGATGAAGCAGCAAAATCAATTATAAGCGTAGCCAATGCTAATATGGCTGACGCCGTGAGACTTATCTCTATTAGCCGTGGATACGACCCCCGTGATTTTGCATTAGTTGCATTTGGTGGTGCAGGTGCTCTTCATGGAGTGGCATTAGCTAAAGAACTATCCATACCGATTGTCATAGTTCCACCAAATCCAGGAGTTACTTCAGCACTTGGATGCTTACTGGTTGATATACGTCACGATCTAGCACAGAGTTATCTCATGCCTGCAAAAAAGGCTAATGCTAACGATATTGAAACTAAATTTATCGATATGGAAAATGAAGCAATAAACCGACTAAAAACAGAGGGGGTAAAGTCTGTAGATATGATTTTAGAGCGCTCAATAGATATGATGTATGCAGGTCAATGGCGCTCTTTAAACGTAGCCGTAAGCAGTCCATTTATATCTGTCGATATTGCAATAGAATCCTTTCATAAAGCCCATAATCTTGAATATGCATTCAGGCGAGATGAAGCGAACGTGGATTTTTTCCGCCTAAATTTAACAGCAATAGGAGTTACCCAGAAAGCTGAATTAAAGAAGTACACAAATTCAAATCACAAACTAAATGCAGAAAATACCCGGTTTGTTATTTTTGATGGTTGTGATAATCCGATTGAAACTCCTATTTATCAACATGAGAGCCTCCCCGCTGGAACAAAGTTTAAAGGACCAGCAATCATAGAACAATTAGACTCTACAACCTTGATACCACCTGAGGTTAATGTTGAGGTTGATGAATGGCTTAATATTAGAATTTTTGTAACAGGGGAAAGTAAATGAGAAATCAAAACTCTGAACCCAGTCTTGACCCAGTGACCTTTGAGGTGCTGAAGAATTCCTTTATCACTGCCGTTGATCAAATGGCTGAACAGGTACTAAGAACTTGCTATTCGTTTGTTATCTATAACCGTGATTTTTCGAATGCACTGAATGATGCCAACGGTGACTCTATCGCTCAAGGAAATCAGGATCTGGCTGCTCATGTCGGTACACTACATTACACCTGTAAAGATGTAATAAAAGCATTTAAGGGCACAATGAAACCTGGTGACGTATTTATGATTAATGACCCTTATGCCGGAGGAACACACTTTAATGATGTACGCCTTATGAGACCCATTTTTGTCAAAGAAGATATAATTGCATTTAGTCAATCCAATGGTCATTGGTCAGATGTAGGAGGTAGTGTGCCGGGCTCATTTGATGTAAATGCCAGAGAAATGTTCCGAGAAGGCATTCGGATAACACCTATTCGTATTGTTGACCAAGGGGTCCTCAGAGAAGATATAGCAAATATGATTGCTGCCAATACTCGCGACCCAGAATCTATTATTGGTGATATGAGATCACAAATTGAAGCTACTCGTATTGCTGAAGGAGAAATACTTCGTCTTGTAGATAAATATACTAAGGAAACAGTTGTTACAGGCTTTCAGGAAGTTCAAAACTATGTTGAGCGTGCAACTCGACAACGTATTGCAGCCATCCCAGACGGCACATGGGAAACTGTAGATCACATTGATCGAGACCCTGCTATAGGTGAAGGACTAATCCCCATATGTGTCAAACTCACTATTGAAGGAGATGAAGTAACATACGATTTTTCAGGGAGTCATAACACTATTAGTACTTTATACAACTCTGCATTCGGTGCTACTTTTTCAGCTGTAGTAGCCGGAATGAAAACTTATTTTCCAGACCTACCACTTAACTCAGGATTCTACAGGCCAATTAAAGTTATTGCACCAAAAGATTCTATTGTAGATGCACCATGGCCGACAGCCGTCACAGGCTTTTTGATGCCGTTTGAAAAAATTATGAATTCAACATATGAAATTTGGTCTAGCATTATGCCAGAGCGTGCTATTGCCTGTACATTTAATCAAGAATACCTCCTTACAGGAGGACGTGATTTAAGAACTGAAAATAAACCAATATTTATGTTTTATGACTGGTTACCAGGTGGTTGGGGAGGACGTTCGAACAAGGATGGTTGTAATTCTACCACATCATGTTTTGGAACAGGTCTACAAGCTCAGCCAGTCGAAGGACAGGAGAGGCTCTCTCCTATTCTGGCAAATCAGATGGAAATAAAATGCGATTCTGGTGGTCCAGGAAAATATAGAGGTGGAGCAGGTGTAGTTAAAACAAGCACGCTAGGCAAAGCAAGTGATGCTGTTTTGTCTTATATCTGTGATAGAGAACGGGCCATTACATGGGGAATAAAGGGTGGACTTCCATCAATGCCTCAGGGTCTCTGGGTTAAGCGAGCTGATAGCGGTGAAAAGGAATGGCTTGGAACTATTTTCTCTGACCTTCCAATTAAAGAAGGAGATATATTTAGCCGACCAACATCAGGTGGAGGTGGCCTTGGAGATCCCTTAGAACGCGATCCTGAGGCAGTTATGCGAGACGTAGAACAAGATTATGTTTCACTTGACCGAGCAAGAAAAGACTATGGTGTTGTTTTAAGTATTATTGATATAGATCTTGCTAAATATACAGTCGACATTTCAGCAACCACTGAAGCAAGACAGGAAATTGCTGCTAAACGCCGAGAATGGATTCAAGAAGACCCAGAAGATGTTGCAAAGCGTTACCGAAATGGGGAAATTTGTGAATTAGATATGGTACGCCGGTATGGTGTAATAGTCGATTGGGGCACTGGGGAATTAATGCCTAAATCGACCAAACAATTTAGAGACTCATTTATAAAAAGAACTGCTGCTTATTGGAATGACGATATAATTAATTCATAAGGTAATTTTATTAAAAAGATTTACTAAGCTATTCTATTCCCTGCATTTGATGGGGGGCAAGATGCGGTGGATATAACAATTCGCTATAATTTTGATTTCTTTAAAAAAGAAAAATTTGTTTATCACCTCATCCAAAGAGATCATTCTAAAAAATATAATGATTTTTATTTAGGTAATAAAACCAGCAAAACAAAAAGTCCAAGTGTAATTTTGGCTTTAAAACTACTAGATATAGAAATTAATGACGATAAGATTGAATTTCTTTTAAAATTAAAAACTTAAAATGTTTTTATTTTTTAAATCTTGAATGATAAATTTTACAATATTTACTATTACCGCATTTCCAAATTGGGTATATGCTTGGTTTTTATTTTGGCAAATTTTAAAATTTTCTGGAAAACTCATCATCCTTGCACATTCTCTTGTTGTTAATTTTCTTATTTTTCCATCAACCAAATATGCACCTGTCTTTGCAGCAGATCCACCACCAAAAGCAGATAATGTTATACCTGTTCCATAAATTGAATATATTCTTTCCCCTTGACCACCTTTGCTAATTATACCAATTCTTATAGGTTTTGATGGATAGTTATCGAATAAATTTAAATCTATTTTCTTATCATTTATAATTATATCATTTCTTTTAATTTCAACATCATCAAGATTTGGATTATCTTCCAATATATCTTTAACACTTTTAAAATTAAAATTTGGTTTGCTCAGAATAAAATTCTTTATATTTAAGTCTTTTCTAAAACATATAAAAAAAACTCGTTCTCTATTTTGCGGTACTCCAAAATCACTTCCTCTCAGTAGTTCAAAATAAACATTATAATTTAAATCTTTAAGAGTATTCAAAATTGTTTCTAAAGTTTTTCCACTATTGTGTTTTAATATATTTTTTATATTTTCTAGAATGATAAATTTGGGTCTGTGAAAATTTACAATTCGTGCTATTTCAAAAAATAGTGTTCCTCTAGTATCCTCAAATCCCTTTTGTTTACCTGAAATACTGAATGCCTGACAAGGAAAACCACCACAGAGTAAATCATGTTTAGGTATTTTTTCTTCTTTAATTAGGGTTATATCTCCATGAGGAAAATCATTAAAATTTTCATAATACACCTTCTGTGCACTTTTATTCCACTCTGAAGAAAATACGCATTTTGCTCCAAAAGTGTCTAATGCTAATCTGAAACCTCCGATTCCGGCAAATAAATCTATATATTTTAAATTAGTAATTATTTCATTCCCATAGTTTAAATATACATAATTAAAATTTACTTTAAAAAACAGAAGTTAAGAGTTATGTGCAAAATATTTCATGCAAGAAGGCAACAAAAGCAGATTATAACCAAGTAGACAAAAGAAAGGTTGATAGATATCAATCAATGTGGGGATTTAATGATGATGTCAAATATGGACTCGAACTTTTTACAGGAACAAGTTATCACAATAAAAAAATGCAAGAAAACCTAATAGATTATTTTTAGATGAAATTCCGGAAATAAATCTTCAAAAGATTATAAGTTTTTTTTTCAGAAAATAAAAAAGAAATTGTAAAAGACATATTAGAAGGTAGAGGTCAATTAAGTGCTCATTGGATGTTGGTTACTCGAGATGTCGATTCAACTACTTCGTATGTTCTAAGAAATATTGATGAAGTTGTGCAAGAGTATTCAGCAGGAAAGATTGAATTGACACCGAGAAATAGTCTAAAAATTGGTAAAATTACAATGCAAAGAAAGGGAGGAACACCTGATCCCACGAGCTTACAGTTTAAATTTAGTCCATTAGAATTATTTAATCGGACTTGAACCATAAAAGGAAACTATTCCACCGTAACGGACTGAATCCGTAGTGATTTGGCACACTCTATATCAGCAACTCACCTCTTTCACATCCTTGAGGTTGAGGCAAACATCTTTCTTTGTGTTCATAATTTCAGAGTTTTGTTCCCACTTTATGAAACTCCTGTTTAACGTAACTCCCTTTTAAAAAATTTGTCTATGCCGGTCTATTCCCACGGCCACCGTCAACATCGTAGATAGCGGCGGTAACGTATGATGCCTCGTCCGAACAGAGCCAGAGCACCATGCCCGCAATCTCCTCTGGCTCACCAATACGTTTCAGCATAGAGCCAGTCTTGCCAAGTTCAATTGCGGCATCGATACCGATTGTAGTCTCCCAAATATCGGTGGCGATAAGTCCAGGCCGAACACAATTCACGCGAATGCCGTGCTCGGCATACTCGTGTGCCAAGCCCTTGGTAAAAGAATCTACCGCACCTTTAGAAGAGGCGTAGGTAACATCACCCGGAAATCCACCGTAACGAGCAGAAATCGAGCCCACATTAACGATGGAGCCACCATGTCCTCCGAGCTTTGTCGACATCCGTTTTACCGCCTCCCGAGCTATGATGAACAACCCAAATACATTTACGGAAAACGTGCGTTGGAGGCCCTCCAACTCCATATCTTTAATCATAGTTACGTAGTCAGTTGCAGCGTTATTCACGATCGCCGACACCGTTCCGAGTTCCTGGTCTACAACATCGAGCATACGAATGACGTCATCCTCACAGCCCATATCTGCTTGCACAGCGATCGCACGCCCCCCAGCTTTCTCAATATCAGATACAACCTCCTCAGCACGGCCCTTTGCCTGTGTATAATTTACGGCAACCGAGTAACCTCGTGCACCCGCACCCCGGGAGATTGCAGCTCCAATTCCACGACCCCCGCCTGTAACGATCATTACCTTTGACATTTTTGACTCCTGATATTCCATACAACTTATTAAAACTTTTAGTTACAACAAGATAACAAAAGTTTGGGATTTATGGAATATTGTAAAATATAATGAAGGTTCGAAGAATTTATCAAAATTAATGCGAAAGAACATGCATTTTGTACTGTCAAACTTTTTAATTTAAAAAACCAAGTTCTTTGTAGTCTTTCCCTTTATGAGTGGTCTCTTAAAACTTAAAAATCTCTACTAAAATTAAGAGAAAAATTATAACCTTAAATTATGAAACTAACAGATAATGAAAAACGAGATGTAGTAAAACTCATTGAGGAAGGCAAAGTCTTACCTGAAAAATATCGTTTCTTGTTATTTGATGAATCTAAACAAGTAGAACTAACTTGGAATGGCAAATCTGATGAAGTCACAAACGTGGTTCTGCCATTTCAAATTATTGAACAAGTAGACGAACCAAGGTCTGAAAATGTAAAAATGTCTCAAGGTTCTTTTGATTTTGCCTCAGGTCGCCAAATAACTGGATGGACTAATAAACTCATTTGGGGAGATAACAAGTATATTCTTTCTTCTCTTAAGAATGGTCCAATGAGGGAAGAAATTGAAAAAGAAGGCGGAATCAAACTAATTTATATAGATCCCCCATTTGATGTAGGTGCAGATTTTTCCATGAATGTTGACGTAGGCGATATTTCATATGAAAAGAAACCAAACGTTCTTGAACATATTGCCTACAGCGATACGTGGGGTCTAGGACAGAATTCATTTTTATCAATGATATATGAAAGACTTAAACTCATTAGTGATCTAATGTCTGAAAATTCTTCAATCTTTGTTCACTCTGATTGGCGTGTAAACTCGAGATTGAGATTGGTTTTAGATGAAGTCTTTGGAAAAGATAATTTCAAAAATGAGATTATTTGGAAAAGATTTGGTGCTCATAATGATGGCAAAAAATTTGGAGTCATCACAGATTCAATTTTCTATTATACAAAAGGAACTCCAAAATATATACAGCAATCCGAAGCATATGATGAAAAATATATTAAAGAAAGGTTCACACAAGAAGATGAAAGAGGCAGATTTTATCCGAATGTTATTACGGGCAAAGGTCCGGGACCCGCAAGATTTTTTAGAGGAGAATCTATAGAACCACCCAAGGGGAGACATTGGACATATGTTCAAGAAACAATTGATCAGTTAGAAAAAGAAAATAGAATTTACTATACTAAAACTGGCACCCCTTTTTTAAAACAATACTTAGATGAACAGGATGGAAGACCATGTCAAAATCTATTGACAGATATTCAGTTAACTAAGAGTGGTTCAGAATTAGTTGGTTATCCTACACAAAAACCTGAAAAACTTATTGAAAGGATTATTGAAACTTCATCAGAAGAGAATGATATTGTTGCTGATTTTTTTTGGTGGTTCTGGAACTACTGCAGCAGTTGCTGAGAAATTAAATAGAAAGTGGATATGCACTGATTTAGGTAAATTTTCAATTCATACCACTCGTAAGAGAATGATTGGTATCCAAAGAGAATTAAAAAAAGAAGAAAAAAATTGGAGAGCATTTGAAATTCTTAATCTCGGTAAATACCAAAGACAACATTATATTTATGATGGCAAATCAGAAAGAGATGAAATTAAACGACACAAAAAAGCACAAAAAGAGAAAGAATTTGAAAGATTAATTCTTCAAGCATATAAAGCAACAAATGTAGATGGTTTTACAACTATTCATGGCAAAAAAGGTGGGGATTTTGTGTCTCTTGGACCAATAAATCAACCTTTATCAAGGAATCATGTTGAAGAAGTTATTTCTGAATGCATTAAAAATAAAATTACAAGTTTAGACATCCTTGGTTTTGAATATGAAATGGGTCTCTTCCCGACAATACAAGAAGAAGCGAAAAATAAAGGATTGAGATTATCTTATAAGCAAATTCCCATGGAAGTTTTTGATGAAAGAGCAGTTTCTAAAGGTGAAGTTATTTTTCATGATGTTGCGTATATTGAATTTAAACCTTATTTCAATGGAATAAAACTCTCAGTCGAGTTAATTGATTTTGCTGTTTTTTATAATGAAGGTAATGCCAATATTGATGACTCTCTCGCAAACGGAAAATCAAAAGTTGTTGTTGAAAATGGTCAAATCATCGAAAAGAAAAAAGATAAAGATGGAATCATTTCAGAAACTATATTAACTAAAAATTGGCAAGATTGGATAGATTATTGGTCTGTTGATTTCGATTATGAGTCGAAACCTGAAATAATTAAGTTCAAAACAGAAAATGGAAAAGTTGAAGAAGAATGGACAGGTAACTATGTATTTGAAAATGAATGGCAATCATTTAGAGGAAAAAATGGAAAAGAAAAATTAGAACTTAAGTCATCTGAAAGAGAGATAGCAAAAGATAAGACGAAAGTAGCAGTTAAAGTAGTTGATATCTTTGGCAATGACACAATGAAGGT
>MDTE01151800.1_pt1 | contig 36774 bp, 33 predicted proteins | sample 811231 | NCBI WGS metagenome assembly MDTE01 (sample SAMN05326651, study PRJNA326480) | marine metagenome | isolation source: seawater | place: Indian Ocean: Red Sea | collected 2010 | reverse complement strand
TGGTGTTACTATTGGGAAGAGTGTCCATCCCAATCCGGTAGAAACAGATATATCAGAGCCATAAAATGAAACTACTGACAAAAAAACAGATTGAAGCGATTAAAGCAGCGATAAATTTGAATGATTTAGATGAAGATTATAAAAATATATTAATCGACTTAATTACTGACCAAGGCAATACCAAAGAAAAAGAAGTAAGTTTATATGTAGATGGGGCAGCAGATTTACACTCTAAAACTGCTGGAATTGGATGTTCCTTGCTCAGAAAAGGCCAGGAGATATTCACCGTGTCTGAACCATTAATAGATAAAACAAATAATGAAGCTGAATATTTAGCATTAATAAAAGGAGCTCAAGTAGCACATGAATTAAATATTGAAAATATTAATATTTATTCAGATAGTGAATTAATTGTAAGGCAGGTGAATGGGGAATATAAAATCAAAAATGATCGTATGAAAAATTTACACACGCAAGTAATGACTGAATTAAAATTATTTAGTCATTGGTCGTTAAATCATATTTTAAGAGAGAAGAATAATCGAGCTGATGCATTAAGTAAGCAAGGAATGTATAAAGCTAGAGAAGCGAAATAACTTATAAAATGACTTTTTATTCGATAAGGAATTTCTCTGTAAATTGGGATATGACTTTTTCATCTAAAATAAGAAGACATGGCCAACATTAATTTTCCAAATGTAATTAATTGGATTGCCGGTGATGTAGCAATTGACCTAGGTACAGCTAACACACTCATATGGCTTAGAGGAAGAGGAATAGTAATTAATGAACCTTCTATTGTAACAAGAAATGTGCACGATGATTCAATAGTAGCAGTTGGTGATGAAGCCAAAGCAATGTTGGGCAGGACTCACCGAGAGTTAGAGACAATTCGACCTTTGCAAGATGGTGTGATTGCTGATTTCAAGATGACTGATGGAATGCTACAAGGCTTTATACGTAAAATAAATTTAAACCGCCTGGCTAGACCGAGGATGGTTATTTGCGTTCCTTCCGGCGTAACTGAAGTGGAACGTCGTGCTGTTAAAGACTCTGGCGAACGTGCCAACGCTCGTGAGGTTTACCTTATTGAAGAACCTGTAGCTGCGGCCATTGGTATTGGATTAGATATCAGTCAACCTGTAGGTAACATCATTGTAGATATTGGTGGTGGAACAACCGAGATCGCTGTTATATCTCTTAATGGTGTGGTCACAAAAGAAACAATTAGAATTGCTGGAGATGAAATGGACGAAGCAGTTCTACAGTGGTTTAGAAATGAACATAAACTGGAAATCGGTTTAGGAATGAGTGAGCAGATAAAAAAATCTGTTGGATCAGCTATGAAAATGAATTCAAAGGAAATAGCTGTAAAAGGAAGAGATCTTGTATCCGGAATTCCCAAAACTATTGAAGTCTCATCTGATGAAATTCGTCAAGCATTAAAAGACCCGGTAAATCAAATTGTTGAAGCAGTAAAAAAATGCTTGGAACATACACCCCCAGAACTAGCTGCTGATATCCTTGAGAGGGGTATTATTCTTGCTGGTGGCGGTAGCCTATTAAAAGGAATTGATCAAATAATCCGTGAGCGTACTAACGTACCTGTAAATGTTTCAGAAGATCCGCTATTATCAGTAGTGAAAGGAACAGGGATGGTTCTGGAAAACTTGAAAAAATACGAAGCTGTATTGTTATAAGCTTATATGCGGGGCCTATATCTTGCATTTGTTCGTAATAAAGATCATATTCTTTTTGCCCTTTCAATATCAGTCTCTAGCTTTCTCCTATTAAACAATGATGATCCACGAATGGGTGTTATTCGTGGAAAAACGTCGGAATTAGTTGCATTTATTTCATCTCCCATGACTTGGGTAAGATCATTAATGTTTTTGGAAGAGGAAAACCAATTATTAAGAGAGATAAATCTATCTTTATCTCTTCAAATTGAGTCCATGTTGAATCTTCAGAAGGAAAATGAACAATTATTAGGGATGTTGGAATTTAAGCGCAAAACAAAGCTATTTCTTAAACCTGCCCGGGTTGTTAATAAGGGAATTCAACCAAATTTACTTTCCATATTAATTGATGCTGGCTATGAAGATGGGGTTAAGTCAAACCAACCAGTGTTGACACCCAAAGGGGTTATAGGCAAGACAATACAAACAGGGAAATCTTCTTCAATAGTCCAGCTGATAACAGACTTGAATTATAGATTAAGCGTTAGAATTATACCTAGTGGTGCTACTGGCATCTTAAGATGGTTAGGCGATGGAAGGGGACAGATAAGAGAAGTCCAAAAAAATGTAGAAATAAATATTGGGGATAAAGTAATTACATCGGGGTTTAGTGATATATATCCATCTGGATTACCTGTTGGTGAAGTTGCTGGTGTATATGATGAAAGAGGCAGTTTCCAGAAAGTTGTTAATATTAATCTTCCGAATGATATGAGTGCTTTCCAATATGTATTTATCATTATAGAGGATAACGTTGAAGTGGACTGAACTAGCAATCCCCGGGCTTTGTATTTGGTTCATCCAAATATTATTTTCTGATTTTCTTGCAGTAGAAACTGTACGTCCAGATTTTTTAGTAATATTGGTTTTGTATTGGGCAGTTAAATATGGACGTACGGTTGGAACTTTGGCTGGTTTTTTAATTGGTCTAATTATAGATCTTTCAGGCACGGCATCGTTTTTTGGTCTTTCACCTTTAATTTATTCAATTACAGGATATCTGGGTGGATATTTGATGGGTGTCTATTCTCGCTTAAATCCAATACACTTTACTATGGCATGGATAGGTATACTTTGTCTTCAATTCATGATATTTTGCTTGGTACAGTATCAGGACATTTGGGCTACAAATCCCCGACTCTTTTGGGGGAAATGGTTTGGAACTACACTTTACACCTTAAGCTTTGCTGGTATTCTGCAGGTAATCTACCCATTTCATAAGCTGGACTGATGTTAAAAGCAGAAAACGTAGTCTCATTTCGTCAATATCTAATTGCTGTTGGTATCATCTGGCTTCTAATCTTTATTCTAATAGCAAGGTTTTTTCAAATTCAAGTTATAAAGCATGATCGATACAGTGAAAAAGCTAACACAAACCGTATCAGGAAGGTAACTATTTCTGCTCCACGAGGCCTTATTCTAGATAGAAACGGTCAAATATTGGTTGATAATCTTCCTACCTATGTTTTGACTGCTATTCCTGGAGAATTATCAAATAAAGATCAAAAATTCAGCTTTATTTCAAATACAATTGGTTTGGATTCTTTGACTTTATCTAATAATTATAAAAAATATTACCGTGGAAAATTTATTCCTACACGATTGGCCAAGGACTTAACCTTTCATCATATTTCTAAATTAGAAGAAAATAAGCTCGACCTTGAAGGTGTATATTATCAACAAGTACCCGAAAGATATTTTCCTTCTAATGTAAGGGCTTCCCATATTTTAGGATTTGTAAAAGAGGTAGATAAATCAGTTCGAGAATCATTACAATATAAAAATGAATATGAATTAGGTGACATGATTGGATGGGATGGATTAGAAAAAAGATATGAAACTTATTTAAAAGGAAAACGAGGCGTATATTTCTATGAAGTAGATGCTCTAGGACGAGAAGTAGGGTATGTAGATGAATTGAAACCTCAAAATCCAGAGCCCGGTCAAAATATTATCACAACATTGGATATCAATGTACAGAAAATTTTAGAAAACATTATGGATAAGAGACGAGGTGTAATTCTTGTTGGAATACCTGAAACCGGTGAAATCTTAGGTGCAGTCAGCGCACCGGATTATAAACCTGATTTATTTACTGGCCTTATGTTGGAACAGGAATGGGGCCACATACTTGATCACCCTGATCGACCTTTATTTAACCGCTATATACAGGGACTATATCCTCCAGGATCTATTGTGAAAATGATCACAGCGGCAACCTTATTGAATAAACCAGAATATGATCCTAAAGTTAGGCAACGATGTGATGGCGCATATCAATTTGGTGATCGTTTATTTGGGTGTTGGTTTGATAAAGGTCATGGAGAGATGGATTTAACGTCTGCAATGGTCAATTCATGCGATGTATATTTTTATAAAACAATTCATTATTTCGATCTGGATGAACTTTCAGAATCATTTAAAGCTTTTGGATTTAGTTATCCTACACAGGTTGATATATTTGGCGAATCTGTTGGTATAGTACCATCTACTAGTCTAATGAATGAAATTCACGGGCGATATGGATGGAGCAAAGGAGCCTTATTGAATATTTGTATTGGCCAGGGTGAATTACTTGTAACACCAATTCAAGTTCTAAATTATGTAAACTTAATTGCTACCCGTGGTAATGCTCAAATACCGCATTTTGTAAGGGTTGATCAGTTACCCGAAAATTTCAATCCTATATTAAAATCTGCTACTTGGGAAACTATAATTTCAGATTTAAGAAAAGTGGTAACTCACAGGAAGGGTACTGGCAGAGAGTCACAACCAAATATTTCAGATTTAAAGGTATTTGGAAAAACTGGTACAGCAGAAAACCCGCATGGTGAAAATCACGCCTGGTTTACAGGTTGGTGCGAAGTTTTTGACAAAAAATATTCAATTGTAGTATTACTTGAAAATGCAGGATCAGGAGGGTCAGTAGCAGCGCCTGTGGTACAAAAAATATTCACAAAAATGTTTAAAGAAACAGATTTAGTTTTAAAATGATAAACACGCAGTCAGTTGATTTTAAGGAATTACCGTTAAAGATAATATGGGCAGCTGGAATACTAACATTATTTGGCTTAATTGTCCTAAAAAGTATTTCTCAACATAATTCAGGAACCTTTTTACATAATCCATTTTTTAAACAAATAATATTTTTAATTCCTGCACTAATTGGAGCTGTAGGCGTTCTCTATATTCCACGTTATAGTATACATAAATATGCTTATGCTATTTATGTTTTGGGTATAATATTGGTTTTATTACCATTTTCTGGTAATCCGCATGCTGGTACCTATCGTTGGTTGAATATTGGTTTTTCACTTTCTATACAGCCAAGTGAATTTGCAAAAGTATTTATCATTATTTCTTTAGCCCGTTACCTTTCAGATCATAATCTGCAAATGAGACACTTTACATCAATTATAATTCCTATCATTATGGTTCTGATCCCAACAGCTATTGTCATGAACCAACCAGATTTAGGTACTGCAATTGTAATGCTAGCTCCAGTGTTGCCTATGTTATACTGGTCTGGGGCTCGACCATTTTATTTATTTTTAGTTTTAGCTCCTTTGCTAAGTATGTTAACAGCTTTTCACAATATTGCATTTACAATTTGGGCTTTTGTTCTTGGGCTAACCATAGTTATTGCAAGGCCTAATCGATTGATGTCTATTGGCTTATTTTTTGGTAATATATTCTTAGGCCTTTTTTCACCTTTCTTGTGGAATTCTTTGACACCATATCAGCAAGGAAGAATTATAACATTTATTAATCCAGAAGTAGATCCACTTGGTGCCGCGTATCAAATTATCCAAAGTAAAACAGCAATAGGATCTGGAGGAATATTTGGAAAAGGATGGGGCGAAGGGACGCAAACACATTTAAAATTTTTACCAGTACAAGAATCTGATTTTATTTTATCGGTTATAGGTGAAGAATTAGGTTTTATTTCGGTATCAATTATATTGATATTATTTGGTTTCTTAATATCCCAGGTGGTAAAACATTCATTTTTTTCGAAAGATCGTTTCTCGAGCCTTGCTTTAATTGGTTTTGCAACAGTCTTATTATCTCATGTATTTGTAAATACTGCCATGACTGTTGGATTAATCCCCGTAAAGGGATTACCGTTTCCATTTATCTCCGCTGGTGGCTCATTTCTCATTGCAAGTTACTTAATGATAGGTTTTATTTTAAAGCTAAGTGTGAATTATACTGAATGATAAACTTATTTGATGAAAGATTAACAAAAGGTAAATTCATAGACGATTTGCCGAACTAAATGGGCCAATAATTATGACAAATCATTCCACATACATCATTTCATTATTTTTCATCATCATTCAAATATCAAGTTTTGCATTTGCTCAAAAGGACTCAGAGCGTGAATTGCGTAGGCTTAATGCGAAAATTGATCGTATCCGAGTACAGGTAGATTCTCTAGAACTTGATAATCAAATTTTACTGCCTGAATTAATGTCTGCATTTAAGCAAGCTGTTAAAAGTAAAGCACAGCAAGATTCGGTTACATTAGTTGTATTGAAAAGAATAAATACACTAAGTAATAAAATTGCTAATTTGGAAAATAAATCAACATATATGGACAGTACAGCATTAGAGATTTTAAATAAACTGGTTCTGGTGGAAAACAAAATAGTGACTCTGACTAATAGTTATAACGAAATGGCAAAATTGAAATCAGGTACACCAATATCAAGTGAACCTAAGTTTAATGCACGCCAGTATAAACAAACTTACATGAAAAGTCTTGGCCATTTTCAAAACCAGGAGTTTAATGAAGCGATTATCGGATTCCAGGAATTAGTAAAATCAGATGCAACAAATGATTTGGCAGATAATAGTCAATATTGGCTTGCAGAATGTTATTATTCTCGGAAAGATTTCAAAATGGCTATTGCAGAATTTGAAAAAGTTTTTACTTACGCCGGAACAGACAAAGACGATGATGCGCAACTTAAAATTGGACTTTCATATCAAAGTATGGGCAATATTGATAAAGCTCGTCAAGAATTTCAACGCTTAATTGATTATTTCCCCGGAAGTGAATATTACCCTAAAGCGAAAGATGCCTTGAAACAGTTATCTATTAATTAAAACTAAGAAATGCCTCAAAAACTCTATTATTTAACAACTGAAATCACTCCATTTGCCAATGTTTCTGGTTTGGGTGAATTTTCAGCAAAAGTTCCACTGGCACTGCAAGAAAAAGGTCATGATATTCGCACTATTATTCCTAAGTATGGATATGTCAGTGAGCGAAAATATATTCTTAGAGAAGTTATTCGACTACGTGATATTCCATTTCAGTTTAATGGCTCTGATATGAGCGCTAGTGCAAAAAGTGCTTTCATTCCAAAAACTAGGGTGCAGGTATATTTTCTTGAAGATGAACACTGGTTTAAACCCTTAACAAATTTAGTTTATAAATCAAAAAATGGGCGTGTGTTAGCAGATAATGGAGAAAGATATGGCTTCTTTTCTAAAGCAGTGTTGAGCACCTTGCCTCATCTATTTTGGACACCGGATATTTTTATTTGCAATGGTTGGCAAAGTGCAATGGTTCCAGGCATGTTTAATAAGCATTTTGATGGTATAAATGAATTTTACCAGAATATTAAAACTGTTATGGTCATACATGATTTAGATGAATATGCAGATGTTTCGAGAAAAGATTTAGAAATGGCAGAGGTTCCTATCCATGATTCACTAAAAGGAAAAATGCTAAATGTTTATGAGGTAGCAGCCTATGAAGCTGACGCCATAATTATTTTTGATAAACCGAGTAAAACAATCTCTGATACATTGCTCAAAAAGGATGGACTAAAAGAAAATAAGAAAAAAGTTTCTGTAGTAAAATGGTCTGATGACGAAATGCCTGATTACAATGCTATAGCAGACAAAATGGATAAAGTTTTAGAGAAACTTTCCGACTGATTTATCATATAATTCATTCAAAATGAAAAAGCGATTTTATAAAGGGAATCTTCTCGTAGTTTTCTATTTAACCTTATCATCCTGGCAGTGTACAGAAAGCCCAATAGAAGCAGACTTATCCCATTTATCGCTAAATATTGATACTCTATCTATAAAAATTGATGACGCCATCACATATAGAGTTGCTCCGAGCCTTGGTTCTAATGAAAGATTATATCTCGGTAATAAAAATGAAATTCAAATTCCAATATCGTTTATCGGTATTAATGACGCATTGTATTGGGATTATTATTTAGACTCAACGATAGAATTCGATAGTTTACATTTTATACTTTACTCTGATGATAGTACATTATCTCAAGTATCTAGTCCGCTTCTTTATTTTAAATCAGATTCCCAATTTAGTGAATCTAAAAGTACTTATTTTGATTTTGATGGTTTCTCACTTTCTGATTGGATTGATTTAGGACCGCCAAGTGTTAAAGTGCTAAATGATACTTCTGGTTTTTTTACTCAAACTGAATTGATTTGGGATATTATGAGTTTAGTAGAAACATTAACAGATACAGCAGATTCTAATCTAATCAGATCATTCGCGATCCAATTAATAAATAGTGATACAAATTTTATTGAAATATATAGCAGGGAAGCTAGCAGCGGGTCTAGAGATCCGAAAGTAAAAGGCTATTATCATCAGAAAATTGAAATTGATCAAGATTCTACATCCTATGATACATCCGATTTTACAATTTATTCCTTTGGAGATATATCGGTATTTAATTCCAGTAATGTCGATTCGGATACAAATAAAATAAGCTTAAGTAATGGACTTGGATTAAGATCTATAATTTCTATTGATTTTGATTCATCATCAATCCCAGATGGTGCATTAATACGCAAGGCTAACTTAAAAGTATCCGTTGATACATCCTTAAGTTTCAATGATTTTAATATTATTGTTGACCCAACTGAAACAGATTTGGATACATCCAATACAATTTTTGAATCCGATCCATTTCAAGGAATTGGTTACCCATATCGTGTATCTTCATCAATTGATAATGGATTATTTACTATTTCTCTTAAAGCATTTTTCCAAAATGTAGCACTTGGCAATGAACCTAATTTTGGTTTTAAGCTAATAAGCGATGAAAAAAATAACCCTTTTGATCTCATTCATTTCAATATAGAAGATGATAATAAACCAGTTTTGGAATTAATCTATGCATTTGATTAGCATCATAATTTGTTATACTATTTTGATGTCGTTCCTTTTAGGACAAGGTGCTATGAATGCATTTGGTCTTGGCCATTTTTACCATAATCAAGGAATTGTAAGTGCTGCAAACGGGGTTAATGATCTAGTTCCGGCCTTCCAGGATAAAATTTCATTATCCAATCCTTCAACATGGCAAAATTTAAAATACACTCATTTGTCTTTATCCTACAGTGGCGATAAAAATTCGTTCTCGAATCCATCCCTAATTAATGAATATTCAGGACTCTCCAATGCATATTGGATAGTTCCTATCAAAACGAAATGGTCATTTGGTTTATCTATTAGACCATACGCAGATCAACGTATTTCAATTAACCAGTCAAGTGATAATACATTTATTGCTTTTGGGGACACACTCAATCTGGTGCATTCTATTAAGCGTTCCGGTGGTATAATGTCATTTAAAGTTGGAACATCTTTTTTAGCATGGGAAAAGTTAAGTTTAGGAATATCTTTAGATCTACTATTTGGATCTTCTAGACAGAGTGAGTTATTATTTTTTGATGGAAGTGCAATTATCCAATCTTCAAGAACTTTATATACAGGAACCTTGAACAATTTTTATATAGCTTCTCAATTTGATAATAATAATTTTTATATGAGTTTCATGTATCCAACTAATTCATTGGATGGGCTCTATACTGAAAGACATTTATTTGATGACTCAAACGGCAATGGATACCATGATTATGGTATCCCTGCTGATTTCCCATTTCCTGACAGTGTTACTGCTGAAAATGAAGAAAGAATTTTCAATATTCATAAACCAACTCAGTTGTCTTTTGGTTATCAAACTAAATTAGAAAAACTAGCAACATTTTCAATCGAAGCGAGCAGTTTTATTGATAGAGGCGACCCCACGCAAATCACTTTACCTGTAAATGATTGGATTGATGAATCAAATCAAATAAAATTATCGGTTACTCGATTTCCCAATGATTTATCTTTGGACTTAATAGATAAGTTTTCATTCCGTATTGGGATAGTTGGGAAATCGCATAATTTAGCAGGCTCTGGTATGAATGTTGCAGAGGTTGGCGGTGCATTGGGGATTGGTTTTAAATTCAAATTGACCGGTAACCAGATTGATCTAAACTATTACCATGGAAAGCGGGATTATTCAGAAACCTACGATACTGAAAATATACAACAAATTCAAATAGGTGTCAGTTTAGCTGACCTTTGGTTTGTAAAAAGGAGACAAAAGTAAAAATGACTAAAATCAAGTTTATTACGATATCAATAATGGCATTATTCTTGACAATGTGTGTTCCTCCAGAAGGTGGTAGCGGCAGTGATCTAGCCAAAGATAGAGCTAGATTAGATTCACTTAGAGAACTACGCTGTCCCAGATTAATGAGTAGTGCTGCAGAATATTATCGTAACAGGGACTGGAAACAAACCATACGAATTTATAAAGAAATTACATCCCTAGATTGTGATGAATGGAATCCAGTTTATGCACCACCAAAAGAAATCTATCAATATTATGCTATTGCATATGAACAATTAGGACGTTTTGACAGCGCAGAATTTGTTCTACTAGATGGATTGCAAAAATTACCTAAAAGCGTTGACCTGAGAAAAAGATTAGCGTACGCATACAAGCGTCAGGGCCAAAAAGATAAAGAAATTATAGAATATGAACGATTAGCAGATATGGTTCCGGAAGATGTATCAGTTATGAATGATTTATCTAAACTATACAAAGATAATTCTCGCTATGATGATCAAATTTATATTTTGGAAAAGTTATTAAAAATTGATCCAAATAATGAGATCGCCCAGAGTGAACTAGCTATGGCATTTGAAAGCAGCGGTAGAGATCCCCTCGATGTTTATCGTAAAAGATATGAAGATAATCCAGATAATTTGAGTTACGGATTGGACTATGCTGATCGGCTCGGGAATGTTGATCGTTTTGAAGATGCAATACCTATTTTGAATACAGTTATCAATCAAGATCCAAGTAGCAAATTAGCTTATCGAAAATTGGCAGAAGCCCATACATCGATTGATAACATGAATGAAGCAGCAAAAGCATATGAAGCGTTATTTAATATCGATCCTAGAGATTCTAGAATAGCAATCAATATATCTGACGTTTACCTTGAAGCAAATGAGTTTGGTAAAGCTATTCGCTGGGCGGATAAGGCAATTAGCCTTGATGGAGAAACAGGTACCGGATTTGGTCAAAAAGGTAAAGTTTATTACTATGGTTGGGATAATTTCAGGCAAAATCCTTTCACAATAGATGATAGGATAGTAGCTAAGTTGGCTTATAATTACTTTGTAAAAGCGGAAGCAAAAGGTTATCGTGGTTTTTCAAAACGGGTGTGGATGGAAGAGAATTCTAAAGATATACTCTATGGTAAAGCTCAATGGTTTATGGCTGAAGCAAAAGTAAAACGAGCTCGAAGTATATCTCCAGTATCAGCAGATTATGATTGGGTGACGGAACCATTGAAAGCTGAATCAAATTGGAAATAATATGTCCTTCTTATCTCAGATAGATTCTGAATATTTTGAAATCCTAAAAAGGGAAAAGAGAAGAGAAGAATCCACACTTGAGTTAATAGCATCTGAAAATTTTACTAGCCGTGCAGTTATGGAAATGGCTGGTGAAGTAATGACTAACAAATATGCAGAAGGATATCCAGGAAAACGATACTACGGTGGTTGTGATTTTGTTGATGAAGCCGAAAATTTAGCTCGAGAACGGGCTTGTGCATTGTTTAAGGCAGATTACGCAAATGTACAACCCCACTCTGGTTCACAGGCAAATATGGCAGTCTTAATGACTTTTTTGAAGCCTGGCGATACCATCATGGGTTTAGACCTAGCTCATGGTGGACATCTAACTCATGGTAGTCCTGTTAATTTTTCTGGTCAGCTCTATAATTTTATTCCTTACCAAGTTTCCAAGAAAACAGGACGTGTCAATTTTGATGCAGTGGCTACCTTGGCACAAAAACATAAACCTAAAATGATAATTTGTGGTGGAAGTGCTTATCCTAGATTTATAGAGTTTCAACAATTTCGAGAAATTGCAGATTCTGTCAATGCATACTTAATGGCTGACATTGCTCATCCCAGTGGGCTAATTGCAGCAGGGGCTCACCCATCACCATTCCCATATTGTGATGTAGTTACCAGTACAACTCATAAAACACTTCGAGGCCCTCGAGGAGGAATTATCTTATTAGGAAAAGATTTTGAAAATCCATGGGGTAGGATTGCACCAAAGTCTGGTCGAATAAAGATGCTATCTGAATTAATTGATTCCACAGTTATGCCGGGAATACAAGGTGGTCCATTGATGCATATTATTGCAGCAAAAGGTGTCGCATTTGGAGAAGCTTTAAAACGAGATTTTAAAGATTACGCAAAATCTATTATCGATAATGCAAAACTAATGGCAGAAGAACTTAAATCATTGAATTATAACCTTATATCTGGTGGAACAGATACCCATGTCATACTCATTGATTTATCAAACAAAAATATCTCAGGTAAAGCAGCTGAGAATGCGTTAGGCAAAGCAGGAATTACAGTAAATAAAAATATGGTTCCCTTCGATAAAAAAAGTCCTTTTATAACCAGTGGTATACGCATTGGGACACCTGCGATTACAACTAGAGGAATGAAAGAATTAGAAATTAGCCAGATTGTTAAATGGATTGATCTTGTAATCCAAAATCCGGAAGACAATCAACTTTTATCAGATATATTTGCTGATGTAAACGCCCTTTGTAGAGATTACCCTGTTTATCCTGATTAACTTATAAGAGAATGCTGTGAGTAAGAGATTATTATTTTCCTGTCTTTCTCTATTTATATTTTCCTGTTCTCCAAAAGTAGTTCTATTAGAACATCCAAAAATCGTCTCTATATATTTTGAAAATAAAATAGAATCATTGGAAAAGAATGAAATAAATACCTTAACTGGAAAAAGAAAAATTATAAAAGCTAAAGTTGAGTATGCTTTTGGTGTAATTATGGAAGAAAGTGACCGTTTAATAGATGAAGATTATTTTTTAGCGCTCCATGGATATAAAAAAGCGAATAAACTGTTTACTGAATCCAAATTATTATCTATTTCCATTTTAAATGAATCTTATCCAAATTTTAATGATTGGCTTAAAAATAAATCGGAAATTCAATTCAAACCCGATGATGTATATGATTTATATTGGCTAGCTGCCGCAATTGGTGGTGCAATTAAATCCAGTAGAGGAAACCCTTTTGAATTAGTAAATCTACCTACAGTGGGAAAATTAATAAAAACTGCTATTAAATTAGATCCTGATTGGGGACAGGGTGCATTATTTTCGGCAATGATGAGTTTTACAGTAACGAGGACAGATATAAGTGGGGATGCATTGGTAGATTCTACAAGATATTATTTTGATAGGGCTATTACAATTTCCGATAGTTTGGATGCAAGTCCATTCATAACTTTTGCAGAATCTATTTATAAACCATTGCAAAATAAGGAAGGATTTCAGATGAACCTGAATTATGTTTTGAGTATGGATGCAGGTAAAAATTCAAAATTTGAACTTGGAAATTTAATTGCACAAAAACGTGCAAAATGGCTGTTGTCTAAAACAAATGAATACTTTTTAGAATGAAACGAATAATAATAATTTTTCTTTTTCTATCATCTATTGCATTTAGTCGGAAGATTATTGTGAAAATGGCAACTTTAGCACCAGAAGGTACAGATTGGCACGGTATGTTAATAGAAATGGGTCAAGAGTGGAAAAAAGTGACCAAGGGTAAAGTGGAGTTACGGATCTATCCAGGAGGTGTCATTGGAGATGAAAGAGATATGGTGCGTAAGATGAGAATTGGTCAGATCCATGCTGCAGGAATTTCTACTGAAGGATTAACTGAAATTGATTCTGATTTTTCCGCATTTTATGTGCCTCTTGCTTTTCAAAATGAAGATGATATTAAACGTGTTCTTGAAGATATGTTACCATCTTTAGAGAAAAAAATTGAAGAAAAAGGATTTAAGTTATTATATATAGCTGATTTAGGTTGGGCATATTGGTTTTCTAATTCAAAGGTCAAAACTCCAAAAGACTTAAAAAATAAAAAAATATTTACGTGGGCAGGTGATTTTAAATGGGCAGAGATATATAAAAAAGCAGGATTTAATCCCGTACCCCTAGCATCAACAGATATTTTATCCGGTCTCCAAACTGGACTAATTGATGCCATCTCTACCATGCCTTTGTATGCTCTAGCTCAGCAATCATTTGGTATTGCAAATCACATGCTAGATTTAAAGTGGGGAGCTTTAATGGCAGGAATCATTATTAATCAGAAAACCTGGAATCGAATTCCAAAAAAATACCATAATGATCTAATTTCTGCAGCTCAAGCAATTCGTAAAAAACACTTAGAAACTAATCGCACTGCTGAACAACAAGCGCTTGAAGCTATGAAACAATACGGATTAACCATTCATACGCCTTCAGATGATGAAGTTATTCAGTGGAAGTCAGAGGTAAAAAGAATGGAGCCTCATCTTCGCGGTAATGTGATTTCTAGTGAAATCTATGATCGTGTAGTGAAATTAACAGAAGATCAATAGTCTCCCACAGTGAATAAGATTAAGAACCACCTTATTAGTTATCTAAAAATGGGTGAAGATACTTTAGCATTCATAATCTTTGTCACAATGACGCTCCTACCTGCAATTGAGACATTAACTCGAATTTTTAATACAAATAGTATTCCTGCCTCTCAAGTCTTAGTACAACATTTTACTTTATGGATTGGATTTATTGGTGCAGTATTAGCTACACGGCAAAATAAACTATTGGCCCTAACTAAGAGTTCGCTTTTTGATCAGGCAGAAAAAATACATTTTGGAAAATGGATTGCTAAAGTTATTACATTCCTGGTGTTAGTAGCCTTAACCTGGGGCAGTTGGGAACTTTTAAAAGTTGAATTTCAATACCCAATTGATATAGCACCATATATTCCACGGTGGTTTGCCCAGATAATTATGCCATTGGGTTTTGGGTTAATGGCACTTCAGGTTTATTTCAATAGTTATAAAAAAACTGTTCATAGAATCTCGCTAGTACTAATTGGGTTTCTATTTTCAATCAATACATTTACTGATACATTATTTGAAGTTGCTCCTGTTGTATGGATTGGGTCAGTAATTATTTTAACTGCATTGATCTATGGAGCACCTATTTTTGTTGGATTAGGTGGGATGGCTGTTTTGCTATTTTGGGTAGATTATACACCCATTTCTGCCATTCCAACGGAAGCATATCGAATTGTTGTGTCTCCCACGTTGCCAACAATTCCCTTGTTTACATTGGCTGGATATTTATTAGCTGAAAGTAAAGCGTCTACTAGGTTGGTGAAAGTTTTCCATGAATTGTTTGGGTGGATTCCAGGTGGAACGCCTGTGATTATAGTTGTTTTGTGTGGTTTTTTTACTGCTTTAACAGGTGGATCAGGTGTGACAATCTTGGCATTGGGAGGTCTATTATTGCCTCTACTTTTGAAAGAGGGATATAGTCGGATATTTTCATTAGGACTTATCACTGTTTCAGGTTCGTTGGGTCTTTTATTTCCGCCTAGTCTTCCTGCAATTATTTATGGTGTTACGGCCGGTATTTCAGTAAAAGATGTTTTCATTGCCGGATTAATTCCAGGCCTTTTGTTGGTTTTCATGATGTCTGCTTGGGCATTATATCAAGGGAAGAAAGACAAAATTGTACTTAATAAATTTAATGTAAATGAAGCAATCAGTGTTTGTTTGGATACAAAATGGGAATTAATAATACCAATCTTGATTCTGTTTGGTGTATTTGGTGGTTTCACTACATTAGTTGAAACGGCAGCACTAACTGTTTTATATGTCTTTTATATAGAATGTTATATTTACAAAGATATTAAGATTCAGGAATTACCAAAAATTATAATTGATTGCGCCACTCTAATTGGTGGTGTATTAATTATTCTCGGTGTTGCTATGGGATTAACAAGTTATCTTGTTGATGCGCAAATACCAATTTTAATTCTTTCATGGGCCAAAGAGATGATTGCATCAAAATATGCTTTTCTACTCATGTTAAATATATTTTTACTTATAGTTGGCTGTCTAATGGATATATTCTCAGCAATCATAGTTATTGTTCCATTGATTGCACCTTTAGGTACATATTTTGGAATTGATCCTGTTCATTTAGCAATTATTTTTATAGCCAATTTAGAACTGGGTTTTTTAACTCCTCCAGTTGGCATGAATTTATTTTTAGCTGCATATCGTTTTGATGAAGATATGCCAAAAATCTATCGTGCTACACTCCCGTTCTTTTTAGTACGGTTATTAGCTGTAGGTTTAATTACATATATACCCGTTTTAACTCTTGGATTGTTAAGTTAATAAGGAACATTTTTAGGGCGAATTCATTTCTTGTATATGAAAGTTATGAGAAGATATATTTGCCGTCAAATAACTGGAGCTAATCAATACCTTAAACGTTATCAATTTGCTCTTGAAAAGAGCAGTTTTTATCATTAAATACTTAGGAGACGTTCAATGAAGCGTTTAGGGATCAGATTGTCCTTACTGGCAATCCTCATTAATCCGATTTTTGCACAAAGCGAAGCAGGTGCAATATTTTTATTAATTGCACCTGGTGCTCGTGCCGGTGGTATGGGTGAAGCTCAGGTAGCTATCGCAAATGATGCCTACGCCAGTTACTGGAATCCTGCGGGGTTAGGGTTTCTTGAAGGTCAAGAGCTGGCTATGATGCATGTAAATTGGTTGCCAGGTCTAGCTGATGATCTATATTATGAATTTTTTGCTTTTCGTAAAAAATATCCCACATTAGGCACTATTGGTGGACACTTAATTTTTTTAAATCTTGGTGAACAGATAAGAACCAGTGAAACCGGTGATGAATTAGGTACATTTACAAGTTACATGTCCGCTTTTTCTCTTTCCTACAGTGCTTTAATTTCTGCCACACAATCTTTTGGTATCAATGCAAAAGTTTCTTACCAACACCTAGTTGAAATCGGTGCTGGAAGCGAGAAGGGAAAAGGTACATCAACGGATTTTGGATTTGATATTGGTTATATGCATAAAGAATGGTTTCTTCCAAAATTAACCATTGGAATAAATCTTTCAAATTTAGGGCCAAAAGTTTCTTTTATTGATCCAGATCAAGCAGATCCTCAACCAACTAACTTAACCTTGGGGTTGCATTACGCATTAGTTCAGAGTGAGTTCAACAAACTTAGTATTGTTTATGATGTAGATAAACTTCTTGTTTCATCATATCCTGATATGGATTGGGATGGTGACGGCTATATTGGTGGTTATGATGAAGATGGTAATGTGAGCCCTGGAAATGATTATAATAAAGATGGTAAACTGGAAATTGCACATACAGATCCGATCTATAAGGCTATTTTTACTTCCTGGGTAAATGATTGGCTACTGGGTGGTGATATGGATTATGGACCTGATGGTGCTGGTAATGGAGATAAAATGATTGGTGGTTATAAATGGGATGATCTAGATGGTGATGGAAAAATTGATTTGAGTGATGATGAGATTATTAAATCTGGTGATAACCCTGGAGATGATGACTGGGGGGAATATAATGAATACGGGGAGAAGGAGGTTGGGAACTCTAAAAAAAGATCCTTAACCAATGAATTAGATCGTCTTGTTCATAATATTGGGTTTGAGTATTGGTATGGAAAATATTTCGCTATTCGTTCAGGCTTTTATTATGATAAGATAGGAAAAATAAGTAATCCCACTTTTGGTATTGGTCTTCGTTTTGCAGGGTATGGATTCGATTTTGGCTATACCTACGGTGAAACAGGACACCCATTAACTAATACGATGCGATTTTCTCTCAATATGGAATTCTAAAAACCACTATTCATGGTGGGCAATCTCTTCTTATTTAGATCAATATTCTTGATCTGTTTTATTTCTTTTGCATTTTCGGACATAACCGGGCAAATGCGTATTTGTGCGATTCGGGTTTCGTTCCAAGGCGATGATGATGAAAGTACTTCAGGTAATGGACAATTTATTTTTTCAACAGATGGAATTGATTGTGGAAATTATACAATTGATCCACCTCCTCATAATAGATCCTACTTTGAATCTCAATTAAAAGCTGTCGATTCCTATTTTAGTGCTGTATCTTATGGGAAATTTGGTATTGATCTTGAAAATTCTACTGTATATCCATATGAAGAGATCAGTAGCTATTCATTACCGAATTCAATGAATTATTATAATCCATATGATCAAGATGATATTCAGGAAATCAGGATTACTGAACTGCTTTCAGATGCCGTTCAGATAGCATATGAGATTGACCAAGTTGATTTTTCTTACTATGATCATATAATAATATTCCATGCAGGAATTGGTCAGGATTTCTCATTACCATTCTTAGACCCAACGCCAGAAGATATTCCATCAACTTTTATCGATAATGATATGATAATTAATAGCTTAGGTACTTCATCAATTATTGCAGGAGTACACCAAATTAAACAGGGAATCATATTACCAGAAACACAGAACCATCTTCTCTTTGATATTGCTGAATCTATGTTCTCTGATGCATTAGAGCCTTGTGAATATCAGTATGGTCTAACTGGTACATTTGCACTTATGCTTGGTTTCGCAGCAGGATTCCCACCACTTTGGAATATTGAAACGGGGGAAAGTGGTGTTGGTATTTTTGGTCTCATGGATCAGGGATCGAATAATGGACTCGGTCTAATCCCTGCACCACCCACAGCTTGGACACGAGTGTATGCTGGATGGGATATTCCCATAGAAGTTTCCTTTAATACAGAAATAGAATTACCAAGTCGTTCAGAGAATAATTTGGTTAGAATAAATATAAATAAATCTGAATATTTTCTAATCGAAAACCGAGATCATTCTATTAAACAAGGAATTAGTTTAGATTCGATGCGGTATGTAATATATGAAGAAAGCGGTAAAAATGAATATACACCACTCATAAATGTATTGCAGGATTCTTTAGATTTACAGAAAGATGAAAATGGTGTAATTATATCAGTACCAAATTATGATATAGGTCTGCCTGCATCAGGGTTATTAATTTGGCATATAGATTAAACTGTTATCAATGCTGGCATCAAGGATTATACTGTTAATTCTAATTTATCCAGGCTTGGAATTGATTTAGAGGAGGCGGATGGTGCTCAAGATATTGGATATATCTCTATTCATATTTTTAATAATCCCTCTGTAGGATATTTCGGTGATGTCTGGTTCAAGGGAAATACACAATATGAATTAGCAAATACAATTATGGAAGGAATGCATCCAGAATTTGGTCCTTTTACTTATCCTTCCACAAAATCGAATAATGGCTCTTCATCATTTATTAAGGTAAGCGATATATCTGAATCAGATAGCATTATGACTTTTTCCGTTTCTAATAATTTAATACGAAGCGGTTTCCCAATAAATAATGGAGAAATAATTCAATCATTTATTGCTTCTGAATATCCGATGATTTTAGGTATCTCCGATTCATTATGGATTGCACCAATAAACACGCTATCGAATAGAATATACTTCCACGGCCAAAAACCATTTTATAAAATATTCACCATAATTGATGAACAGGAGAACCATACTTTTATTAATATCTATGAATCTCCTATTTTATATCCAGATTATTCTGGAGACAGCTATATAAAGTATGAAACTCGTTATGATTATCATCATCCAACAAATACAATAACAAGACTTTTTACTCATGAATCATCCTGGGATTCTGGAAGTACACCAATTTGGGATGACTCATTAATTTATCTAAATTCATTTGAATGGGATTCTCATTCCAGTAGGGTATTTACATCTTCATTTACCTATGATATTGGTATTGGAAATTCAGGAATTGCAAGAACAGATTTTGACGGAACAATAATTAACTGGGAAGATATTTCATTCAAGTCAATCTCTGGAGTGGATTTAAATATGGATGCGAATTCTGATGTACTAGCTCTTGATTCTTCAGGCTATTTATATGCATTCAATTCTGAGTTAATGTTATTATCAGGTTTCCCAATTAATGAGAAGCTGCAATCTCCAATTCTTACAAGAGATCTTATTAATGATGGATATCCTGAAATTGTTGCAAAATCAGCTGATTCTTCATCCATATACATTTTTGACCATATGGGCAATGCCCAATATAAAATAATATCAAACCGTGACGATGATGTTATTGGTCTTAAATCAATTACACAGAAGAATTCAATTATCACAAAGAGTATTATATATCAATTTGGAGAAGAAACAGAAACAAATGGAAATAATTGGTCTTTTCATCATGGTGATTGGGGTAGAAATAGAAAAATAGAATTGGGATATTCTTTTGACTTTGATATTCAAAGTCATCATATTCGCTCATATTGTTATCCCAATCCAATTTTCGATAATATAGGTACAATTAGAATAGAAACTGTAGATGCAGAAAATATTGAGATCAATTTATATGATTTAGCGGGATATTATATAAAGACCTGGAAAAATGAATTTATAAATTCAGGAAATCAAATTTCAGAATGGGTATGGAATGTATATGATATAGAGTCCGGTGTATATTTTGCTCATATTGGTGTATATGGGCAAAAGGGCATTGAATCAAATATTATTAAAATTGCTGTAATTCACTAATGACTAGAATTGTTATATATTCTTTATTTATGTCTTTTGGATTTGCACAAATTGAATATAATCATCCTGAGCTTAATTGGTATACATTCGAAACAGAGAATTTTAAAATTCACTTTCATGACGAAACCGAGATGACTGCTCGTGAAGCTGCAACAGTTGCAGAACAGATCTATCCTAAGATTACGGGGTTTTATGAATATGAACCTAAATCCAAAACACATCTTGTTCTTTTAGATCCAGATGACTATTCAAACGGTGCGGCCTATTATTATGATAATAAAATTTTAATCTGGGCTTCTCCTCTTGATTTTGAATTACGAGGTAGTCATCGCTGGCTTCAGAATGTTATTACCCATGAATTCGCCCATATAGTTTCTTTGCAAAAGGCAATGAAGGCAGGTACAAATATTCCAGGAGCATATTTACAGTTCATGAATTATGAAGAAGAAAAACGTCCAGATGTTTTATATGGTTTTCCAAATACCTTAATCAGTTACCCTATACCTGGTACAATTGTCCCACCATGGTTAGCAGAAGGGGTGGCACAATACATGTACGATGATGCTGATTGGGATCATTGGGATACCCATAGGGATATGATTTTAAGGGATAGAACAATTAATGATAAACTGTTATCTTTTACAGAAATGAATACATTTGGTAAAAAAGGTATAGGCAATGAATCCACTTATAATTCCGGTTTTGCATTATCAACTTTTATTGCTAATGAATACGGTTCAGAATACTTAAAAATGATTATAGATGAATTAGGAAAACCAGCGCAGTTTTCTGTTAATAACGCTCTAGATAATGTTTTAGGTGTGAGCGGTGAAAAACTTTATCAAAATTTCAAATCTACTATTGATTCTCGATATAGGATGTTGGTTGCACCAATTGAGATTAATCCTGTTTATGGAGAACAAATTCAAACAGAAGGTACTACCAACATACATCCAAAATGGCACCCCATAGAAAATGGATTTGCGTTTCTATCTAATAAGGAAAATGATTATTTTGGTCAAACTGACTTATTCTACTACAATATGGAAACCAAGAATGAATCCAAATTAAGATCATCCATATTTTCAGCACCTTCATGGCATCCAAGTGGAAATATTATCTATTACAGTAAAAAACCAAAATTTCCTAACAAGTATGGTTCAAGATTTTATGATATTTATTCTTATGATATTCATTCAGAAACAGAAAAACGACTGACCTATGATTCAAGGGGCTTTAACCCTGTTTTTATTGTGAAGGATAGTTCTATCGCTTATTTAGCCACCTATGATGGTGGGCAGAATATCTATATACTCGATTTAAAAACAAATCAATCAAAGAAGGTAAGTGATTTTAAGAATCGTCCTATTTTGAGCCATTTATCATATGATAATAATTCACATGCACTATTTTTTGATATAACATCCCATCATTATAGGAATATCGGTCATTTAGATCTTAATACAGGTGAAGTTATTGTTGATCTTAATCATCCTCATTATGATGAAAGGAACATGTCAGTATCCAGAAATGGTATTCAAGTATTTTCTATGGATAGAAGCGGTATTTATAACTTGTATTACATTGATCATAATAAAAATGAATTTGGATATGTAACTAATGTGACCGGTGGTGCATTTATGCCGGATTTTTCTAAGGATGGGAGAATTCTCTATTCACTCTATAAAAATGGGGCATATACTATTTCACTTTTGGATACAGTGATAAGAGTACCAGAAGATTTTGTAGGCTACTCCCCTAATTATTATAAAAATAATTCAAAATTATCAGCGCCTATTTTGACTTTAAATCAGACGAGTGCTAGACCATATGTAGACCAGTTTCCAAATATGTTTATTATGCCAAAAATCATGGTGGACTATGGTACATTCAAACCGGGGTTATATTTTTATTCAAGTGAAGTAATCAATCGTTTGTCAATCTTTGGCGGTGCTTCACTAAATCAATTAAATGATATTGATCTATTTTTTATTTTTGATTTCAAACGATTTTATCCAACCTTATTTTTTGAGACTTACTACCTTACTAGAAACACAACTGATAAATCTAAATATCAAGGAATATATGATATCAATGATGATATTAAATTTCGTTTGATTCAATTTCGTACTGGTTTAAAAATTCCATTTTATGGTAGTTTATTTGAAATATCAGGTACTAGACAGTGGTATCGTGCTTTTATTAATCAAACTTTACCGAAAGAAAGAATTGAAGCAGGAGCTGCCTATGATTATTTCCGAGGATGGATGTTAAGTACAAACTGGTCACTTAATATGATCAAAAGAAGATTTGATAAGGGGATAAATCCATCAAAGGGTTTTAAGATATCAATAGAAATGCATTTAGAAAAAAATGATTTCATTGAAGGTCTCAATCTTTCTGATTCTGGAACACTAACTGAAGAATTCAAAGAAAACAACTTATTACGAATTCAATCTGGAGGCTCTTACTACTACGAACTACCTTGGAAAAAAAGATGGACCATATCTTTTACGGGACAAACTGGTTGGATTTCTAAACCTAATACAGATTCCTTTTTTCATTTTTACTTAGGCGGGATGCCTGGATTAAAAGGTTACCCTTTTTATTCTATTCAAGGCACAAAAAGTATATTTATTGATGCTACTCTTCGTATTCCATTATTTCTCGAACAACACTTGCCGGTAAAATGGACTATTTGGCAGAATAGTACTATTGGATTTATACTCCAAGCGGGAAATGCTTGGGTAGAAGAAAAATTTTCATTAAAAAAATCTGTAGGAATTCAATGGAGGTTGAATGGTTTTTCATTTTATAATTTCCCAACTGCAATTGAGGTGGAATATCATCAACCACTTGATAAATTCAAACGTGAAATCAATGAAGAACAAATAAACTATGGAGATGAAGGACGCAGCTATGTTAAAATACTTTTTGATTTTTAGTATAATATTTTCTAATTATGTTGTGCGTGCTCAAGACACTTCGTCTGTACTACTAAAAGAGACAAAGGAAGTACATTATCCAGGTAAACCGCTGCTTATGTCATTGATTCTACCCGGGGCAGGCCAAATTCATAATAAATCTCCTATGTGGAAGACTGCTACTTTTCTGGGTGTGGAAATCGCAAGTATTGTAGCCTGGCATCAATTCACTAAAATGGCTAAGACCTTAAGAAATGAAAATGAAGAATTTGCAGATTTAAATTGGAGTTTAAGTACATGGTTTGGATTTATAAATAATGAACCGGGGAAAACGGTACATGACGGACGTTTGTATACAGATATTGATCTTAGGGCAATGAGAGATTATAAGGGTACACATCATTTAACATTATTTCTTTCTGGATTGTTGGCAGTAGAATATGGAGAATTTATTTCATCAGATAGCTTACATTTAGTATCTGCTTATCTTGATTCTGGATTGGTTGATGTTGTAAGAGATAGACATTTTTATGAAAACATTGGGAAATATGATCAATTTCTTGGAGGTTGGTCTGATGCAAATACCGAATGGTATTGGGAAGAGAAAAAGTTAGAAGACAGTACGGAGATTGTTATTAAAACTCCTTTAAAAGATGATTATCTTGATAAACGTTTCGTTACAAATCAAATGCTCACTATGGCTAAATATAGTATAACAACCTTATTATTTAATCATGTTCTGAGTGGTTTGGAAGCAGTTTTGACTAGCCAAAAAATGGCTCGTGATAAACAAAGAAATGAAAATATCAAAACAGATTTAAGCTTGCTATATAATCCATATAACCGATCAGGTGTGGGTGGGATTTCTCTAACAGTCAATTTTTAGAAAAATGAAGAAAATAATTAGTTATACAAGTGTAATATTTCTATTATTTTTCGTTTCCTGTGCAGGATCGAAAGTTGATGATGAAATGTCTTTGCAAGAAAAATTTAAAAGTGGGTTGGAGAATCTTGAAAAGGGAAAGTATTTACAAGCGCAGATAGATTTTAATTATGTTGTCATACGTGGAACCGGATCAGATTTAGGCGATGATGCACAGTATTACCTTGCTGAGGCGTACTATCAAAATAAGGAATATTTAGAAGCAGTAGCGGAATATGAGAAATTAACTCGTAGAATGGGGTTTAGTCCATTTATTGAGGATGCTCGATTTAAAATTTGTGAGGCGTATCGAATTGAATCACCTAAATATTTTCATGATCAGGAGTACACAGAAAAGGCGCTTGAAAGATACCAAGAGTTTTTAGACGATTTTCCAAATTCCAAGTATATTCCAGATATTTTAACATCGATTGGAATTCTACGGCAGAAAATGGCAACCAAATTATATGAGACTGGTATCCTGTATATTAAAATGGAAGAATATGATTCTGCAAAGATGATATTTAATCGTGTCATTGATACTTTTTATGATACAGCGGTTGTGCATCTGGCAAGGCAGGGTAAAGTGAAGGCACTAGCTCAAAACAGACAAATAGATGAGGCATTAGAATTTTTGAATGATCATGAGTCTAAACTGAAAGAAAATGGATTATACGAAGAAGCAGAGAAAACTATTTTAAATATTCAGAAAAAAATAGCTAAAGAAACAGAATGAAAACTTGCTTATTTGGTGGAACATTTGATCCACCTCATATTGGTCATTTATTAATTGCACAAACTGTCTGTGAAGCTGAAAACTTTGACAGAATTATTTTTGTACCTACAAACAAGTCTCCTCACAAAAAACAAATTACGCCAGTCGATCATCGTTTGAAAATGCTGAATATCGCTATAGATTGTAATTCTAATTTTGAAATTTCTGATATTGAAATAATTAGAGGAGGTATTTCATATACTATTGATACCATTAGAGAAATGAAGGAAAAGATAGGAACGAAAAAAGAAGACCTTTTTTATTTAATGGGAAGTGACAGTCTAATGGGTTTTCATAATTGGAAAGATCCCAGGTTTATACTCGATGAATGCCAAGTGATTGTTGCTATTAGGCCAGGTTTTAGGCCTAGTGATATTCCTTCATGGATTATAAATAAGATCCAATTCGCCAATATTCCCAGATTTGAAATATCTTCTAGAAATATTCGACACAGATGGGTGGAAAATAAAACCATCCGTTATATGGTTACATTGCCAGTATGGGATTATATTGATAAAAATAATTTATATGCTTAAGAAGCTAAATCATAATACCAGCGAATAAGATTGATTGCAACAAGGATTGCTCCTTCAATCCGGTTTATTTTCCAATTTGTTCGGATCATGAATAAACAAAGACCAACCATTAGTACTAAAAGAATAACACTATCGTATATGTCTTGCGCAATCATAGAGGGGTTAATCATTCCAGCTAATCCCAATACGCCAAGTAAATTGAATAAATCACTTCCAATTAAATTCCCTACAGCAATCCCGTGACGACCCTTTAATGCAGCAGTAATGGATGTAGCAAATTCTGGTGCCGAAGTACCTGCTGCTACAATTGTAACTGCAATTACCCAATCAGATACACCCCAGTATCTAGCTAAAATGGATGCATGTTTTACCATTAAATGTCCGCCTACAACAATGAGAAACAATCCTATAAAAAAGAATACATACGACTTTAAGGTGGCACTGTGGGGGTGTACTTTTTCCGGTGGGTCTTTTTTGATAAATAAAAATGCAACGTAAAAAATAAGGAGGGTGAATAAGAAAAGTCCTTCAAATTTTGTGTAAGAGTCATCTTCTGTCCAGCCGTCGAAACCAAAGAATAATAGAAAAATTAGGGCTGTAGAGATCAATAAGAATAAGCCATCTCTATTAAATAGTTTTTCAGAAGTTGCAATTAGACGAATAATTGCAGTTCCACCAAGAATGAAACCTAAATTAAAAATATTGGATCCAATTACATTACCGATAGATATATCAGTCTGTTGTGTGAAGGCTGCACTTATTGTTACTGCAAATTCCGGGGCAGATGTTCCAAATGCGACTACAGTGAGTCCAATAATTAAATCTGAAACTTTAAGTGTATGGGCTATCTCTGCAGCAGAATCAACGAGCCAGTCTGCACCTTTCCAAAGCATAATAATAGAAATGATAACTAGTACTAAGTCAATAAGTATATTTGTTTCCATTTGTGTTTCTATTGTTATTTAATATGGCCGGAAAATACGAAATATATAATCATAGAATAATCTAATTTCCATAGTTAATTAACATAGTTAATTCTTTTTATCATTTAATAGAAATTATTCAATACTATGGTAAATTCATTATCTTCTACTTCATAATTACACCATGTTTCATCCATGATTGAATTTCAAAATGTAACCTTTGCACATCAGAAAGGACCAGGAGTTAATAATATTAACCTAAAAATAGATGATGGTGAATTCACTTTTTTGATTGGTCCGACTGGTTCAGGGAAAACTACTTTGATGAAATTAATATACTTTGACCTTCTACCTGATGCTGGACGTGTTATTGTAAATGGATTTTCATCAAAGAGGATGGGAAAAAGAAATATTCCTAAAGCCCGACACTCCATAGGAATGGTATTTCAGGATTATAAGCTCTTAGGAGACAGGAATCTATTTGATAATATTGCACTGCCACTGCATGTGTTGGGATATCCAGGGAGGGAAATACCAGGCAGGGTTGATGAAGCAATCGAATTAGTAGGTTTAGAAGGTAAAGAGTCCCATCATCCTGATGAACTTTCAGGCGGGGAACAACAGCGGGCTTGCTTAGCTAGAGCTATAATTAAAGAGCCTGATTTACTATTGGCAGATGAACCAACTGGTAATTTAGACCCGGTGGCATCATTTGAATTAGTTCGATTATTGGAAACAATCCATGAAACTGGTACAACTATATTAATGGCGTCACATAATTATAATTTAATTAAAGGACGTGGGCTACCAATTTTAGAATTAAAAGATGGTATTTTGCGGGGACGATAGTGGATAAAATATTCTATTTAATGAAAGAAGGTATTAAGAATGTCTATCGTCATAAAATGACGACTCTCATAGCTATATTTTCTTTATTTATCTCTCTATATATTATTGGAATGCTATCTATTGCAGGTGAGAATACCCATCAAATTCTTCAATATTTTCGATCCAAATATAAAATTGAAGTTTTCTTTAACCAGGATGTAACAAATGAAGAAGCAGTGGGATTAATTCATCAAATCAAAAATATTAAAGGTATAAGAACAGCTACCATAATTGAAAAAGAAGATGCTGTAAGAATATTTCAGGATCAGTTTGGTGAGGATATTACAGAAATTTTAGGGTACAATCCTTTACCTAAAAGCGCTGTTGTAAATCTAATGAGAACCAGCAAAGATCCGGTACGTGTGGAGCCTATTATTAAAGAAATCAGAAAAATAAATCGAGTTGATGAAGTACGCTATCAAGGAAATTTGATCAAGAAAATAGAGGGGAATTATAAACGTGTTATTGATCGATTCCCATATTTAGCTGGAGCCATTGTTTTTATAGCAGTATTAATCATCTACAGTACGATCAAACTTTCAGTCTATTCGCGAAGAGAATTAATTACATCTCTAGAGATGATTGGAGCTACAAGAATCTTTATTAGAATGCCATTTATTGTAGAAGGTCTTTTTATTGGATTTTTATCTTCAATTTTAGTTTTCCCTGCATTGTTAGGATCAATTAAAGTTATGAATTACATCTTTGAAAATTATACATCCTGGCAAATCGTTCTTTCATTCAATCCATTAGTTTGGATATGGCTTTTTATTTTGATCCTATTTATAACACTATTTGGTAGTTACAGAGCAGCATCTAGCTTTTTAAAATAATCTTACCTTTCTCTCGTTGTTCCAATAAATACCATCATTGTAAATTTGAGCTATATTTGTCATAATCGTAACAGTCTACAGGGTGAATTATGTCTGCTAAATTAAAAAAAGAATCGAAGAATAAGACAAAAAGTAATGCGGCGAAAAAAACCGCTTCAAAGAAATTATCAAAAGATAAGGAGATGATCCAATCCTTGGAACAAGAGTTGGAAGAAGCGAAAGATAAACATCTGCGGCTCAAGGCAGAGTTTGATAATTTTCGTCGGCGAAAAGTAGAAGAATTCTCTAAATTGCTCCAATACGAAGGGGAAAATGTAATAAAAGGATTTTTACCAATTATGGATGATCTGGGACGCATGTTAGATTCTACCAATGCCACAGATCAATCCTTAAAAGATGGAATGGAAATGGTTGATACTAAAATCCAAAAGTTCATGGAAAAATTGGAAGTGGAGCCATTTGGTGAAGTAGGTGAAGAAATGGATCCAGAAATTCATGATGCTATGATGACTCAATTGGAAGAAGGCATGGATGATAATTTAATTTTGAGTGTTTTTGAAAAAGGTTTTAAATATCGTGATAAAGTTATACGGCATGCGAAGGTAATAGTAAATAAAAAATGAAAGATTTATACGATGTCATCGGTGTTCCAAAAAATGCTTCCCAAGAAGAAATTAAAAAGGCATATCGAAAATTAGCATTAAAATTTCATCCTGATCGAAATCCGGATGATAAAGATGCTGAAAAAAAATTTAAAGAAGCTGCAGAAGCTTATGCAGTATTGAGCGATGAGCAACAACGTTCCCGATATGACCAATTCGGTCATGCAGGTGTAGGTATGGGTAATGATGGAGGTGCCAGAGGTTTCAGTGGTGGTATTCATATGAGTATGGAAGATATATTTTCTCAATTCGGCGATATTTTTGGAGGAAGTCCGTTTGAAAGTATTTTTGGTGGTGGCGGATCCAGAAGTTCAAGAGTACGTGGGAATGATATCCGAATTAAACTAAAGTTATCTTTTGAAGAAATTGCAAAGGGTATTGAGAAAAAAATTAAAATAAAACGTTCTATCGTGGCGCCAGGAGCCCAATTTATAACTTGTCCTACATGTAATGGACAAGGTCAGGTTTCTACTGTTCAAAATACAATTCTTGGCCATATGAGATCAACATCAGTATGTCCTCATTGTGAAGGCTCTGGAAAAAGAATTGGAAATCGACCACCGGAAGCTGGTCCTGATGGAATGATAAAAAAAGAAGAAACAATTAAAGTAAAAGTACCTCCAGGTGTTGAGGAAGGCAATTATATGACCGTAGATCACCAAGGGAATGAAGATATTAATGGCCGTCCCGGTAATTTAATTGTAGTGTTTGTCGAAGCTGATCATGAATATTTTGTTCGAGATGCTGAACATGTTTTATTGGAGGCAAATATTTCATACCCAACCGCAGTATTAGGAGGGAAAATTGAAATTCCAACTGTAGATGGTAAAGCAGGGTTAAAAATTCCTGCTGGTATAAAATCTGGTCAGGTACTTAGAATGCGAGGAAAGGGGTTTCCCAAATTAAGAGGCAGATCAAATGGAGATCAGTTAGTAAAAATACAAATTGAAACACCGCAGAAAATCTCAAGAAATATTAAAAAATTAATAAAATCTTTAGACAAGGATTTGGATCCAATTATAAAACCATTTTCAAAGATTAATATTTAGTGACGCTAATTACTTAAATTGAAAAACATGTTATACTTATTGATTGGAACTCCTGTAATCACTTTTGGTATTAAACTTTAAAAACTGAAAAATCATCCACATAAAAGGATTATCAACCAAGAAAAGAAATCATTAATATCCATACCTAATAAATGTAGAAATTAATGAAAGTTCAACCTATGTAAAATCATGGCGGAACGCATCAGCAGATTTCGTAGGGATAATGATTATTTTCTTTCAGAAAATGATTTAGTTAAATGAATTGGTTATAAAACATTTGAAAAATAAAAACTATAAATCAAGCAATATTAGCATATAATGAATTTATCTCAACAAAATAAAACAGATTTATTGGAAATTGCGATTATACTTGCAATGTTCTTTTTGATTGTTGTTATATATGTTCCAGTTGCCATTTGGGAAGAAGAATCCTTCTATGAAAAAGAAAGTCGATACCGAATGCAAAATTTATACGATGTTAATGTCTTTTATTCTACCTTGACAGGAGAGTATAACCCCAATTTTTTAGAAGCTATGAATTTAGTAAATGCAACACGTGATTCAGCTGTAGCAGATTCATTATTCATTGGCGAACAGGTTATTACTCTTAATGGAAAAGATTTTACAGTTGATATAGGAGAATCTTTTGGTTTCGAATACGATACTACTTTTGGTTTAAAAAGTTTTCGGCGGGATACCGTTTTAGATACAACACTTCAGATCGTCAACTATTCAGAAGATTTAGGTAGAAATGATACATCTTTTATCCGTAAAAGAGATTTGATTGACTATAAGCATCATGATAATTTTATTGGAATTATAAGAGAAGAGCCTATGAGTCGAGTTGAAGCTATAGAATATTATAAAACTTACTTACCGGACTCATCTACTTATTTTTGCCCTCTTACAAACGAGCCATTTAAAATGGAAATTATTGAAGATGGTACAAGTTTACGTGTGGCGAGCCCAATAGAGGAAACCATTGTGGAACCACGTTATTTATTATTTTCCTTCAAAGCCAAAAGCCACGGAATTATTAAAGACGGCCAAAAAAGCTGGGAATAAAATTACTGAGCACTAATGGTAGGCTTAGTTATTTCTGATTCATTTCTCCTTTGCGGAAATTGGGAAAAAAACGATGATAAATTCCGTCTCTTAAAACTTGTCAAAGTACCCTATATAGAAAAATTATCCGGAATTTTATTTGATGAATCAGAATTAAGTTCAGTTTTAGGATCTGCCCTACGCCAAGCAAAGGAAAAATGCCCATTTGATGGTCAAAACGTTTCTGTTGCTCTTCCTGATGATTATTTAAGACATTCTCATGTAGAAACAGAAAAAGATTTATCCCGGGAAGATAGTATTAATTTGGTTCATTGGATTGAAGAGCAAAAGTCTAAGCCTGATATCAATGAAATTTCATTTTTTGGACAAACTTACCTCCCTGGTGATTCCAATATCCATGTTTGTTCAGTTCCTAAATCACTGCTTCAAACAATTCAGCTTTCGATACAGGAGTTAGGAGGCAATACTTTCTGGATGGGGCCTGGAAGTTCTCTATATATAGATGGCAGCGGTATGTCAGAAGCAGCATTAATCCACCGCAAAGGAAACCGCTATTCATTTATGAAAGTCCAAAATGATCGTTTTGGTATGGGAATGGTGGCTTTTACCGGCGGTGTCCCTAAGGTTGTTTTAGGTAATGATAAAAAAGATGAAGTTACTTTAGCAGCTTTAGGTTTGCAGAAATCTGATTTTGATGACATCCCAGTATATTGTCCACAAAAACTCGGTAGAAAGGCTAAAGAATCCTGGGGCTCTTCTGACTTGCGAATATGTACACCATTTGAAGGTGTAGATGTGGAAGATAATTCAGTATCCGGTATCCCTCATTTTGAGGCGAATATATTTACACAAATGATTCTATCTAATTCATTAGATTATTCCTTTAATTTTTTTAATGAACCTGGTATAACTGAATTCTTTTTCACTGAAGCAATGCAAACGAGTAAGTCGTCTGAAACTTCATCTAAAATCAATAATGAACTGGACGAAACCTATGAAGATGAAGATGATGAAAAAACAGTAACAGGGTATATCTTCTCTCTTTTATTAATAGTTGGTTCTTTCATTGCAATTAATTATCTGAAACTCCAGGATGAACTCAATAATCCAATTTTTGGTATTGGAAAAGAATTTGTGATTGAACGTTCCAGTTTGAATGATAATCAGAATAATCCTTTGTATGATAGAAAACCATCATTAAATCTTCTCAAACAGTCTAAAGCTATTTCTTCTACATTATTATCTTTATTGACCCAGACTAATTTGGACAGATATAATACATTAACAATTACCCAATCATTTATCAGTCTGGAATATATGAGCGGTACTAATCCAAATATTGAGAATATTTTAGGACTGGAGCCTACATCATTTTCAGTTGAAGCTACTGGGCAGGACAGTACAATATTTTTATGGTACTACAGTTTTGATTTACCAAGCTATTCAGATGATTTTACTGATGGAGAACTATCAAAAATGGATTTAATGATACAATTAGATACACTGTTAACAGATTATTCATTGAAATATTTTGAACAGGTTTTTACTGAAAATCAAATTTATGGACCAATGTTGATTTGGGTAAAATCTAAAGCGGACATATTGCAAGCTAGTGCAATTATATCTAATGTAGGAGACGATATTCTCTTGCGAAAATTTGTTTTATTTAATAAATCAGATCGACCTAAACCCCGTGCGGGTTATTACATATCTATTCTGGAAGAATAAATGCAAATATTGGCCGGTAGATACAAAGGCATCACAATCTATACATCAAGGAAGATACCTTACAGGCCTACAAAATCAAGGGTAAGGAAAAGTGTATTTGATAAACTTCAGTCTTTTCAATTTCATTCTGTGCTAGATCTCTTTGCAGGTTCTGGAATTATGGGGTTTGAAGCAGCGAGTAGAGGGGGAAGTGAAATCACTTTTATTGAAAAACACACTCTGGCATTTTTAGAATTAAAGAGAAATGCGAAAAAATTTTCATATACAGAATTTAATTTCAAAAGAGCAAATGTCTTAAACACTATAAATAGGTTTGGAAAATATGATTTAATTTTTGCTGATCCTTCGTATGATACTTTTAATTTAGAAGCAATGGCAAAAACTATACTTAAACATCTAAATAAAAATGGTAAATTCATTCTGGAATGTGAAAAAAGTCAAAGGCCATTTTCAGATGCTGAATATGCCGATTATGGCGATACCAGAATATTAACTTGGACAAATAAATGAGAAAAATTATTTATCCCGGTACTTTTGATCCCATCCACAATGGGCATATAGATATAGCAAAGCGGGCGGCGAAATTGTTTGATCAATTAGAATTTGTCATAGCAATTAACGCAGAAAAAAATCCACTCTTTTCTGCGGAACAGAGATTAGACCTGATTAATGAATCTGTAAAGAATATTAATAATATTCGTGTGAGTAAATTCACTGGTCTTGTGGTTGACTACGCAAAAGAATCCGATTCTATTGCTATTATTCGTGGTTTGCGTCATGTAAGTGATTTTGAATTTGAATTCCAAATGGCTATGATGAATTTTCATTTGAATTCTGAAATTGCATCCATATTCATGATGCCTGACGAAAAGTACATTCATTTGAATTCAACAGTGGTAAAAGATGTTGCAAATAATGGCGGAGATGTGTCTGCATTTGTTCCTGCATGCGTCAAAGAAGCATTATTATCTAAATATTCGCACTGAAACTTTTTATTTTCAGGTACTCTTTTATCTATAAAAAGCTAGAATATGCCTACCTATGATTACATTTGTAGAACTTGCGATGAAAGGTTTGAACATTTTCAAACTATTTCATCACAACCATTGACAAAGAAACCTGACTGTCAAGAGAAAGAGTGTGCAGTAAAACGATTGATCAGTGGGGGAACCGGTTTAATATTTAAAGGTTCTGGATTTTATCTAACGGATTATAAGAATAAAAAACAAACAGAGAAGAAAAAAAAATCAGATAAAAAAGAAGGAAAGAAACCAAAGAAAAAATCAAAGGAATCAGCAGTATGAACAATAGAGAAAAGATGGATATGAAAAATGGAGAATTAAATGTCCCTAATCACCCAACCATTCCATTTATTCAAGGAGATGGAATTGGTCCTGATATTTGGAATTCTTCTGTACGTGTTTTTGATAAAGCTGTAGAGAAAGCATACGGAAAATCGAGAAAAATTTCATGGCTAGAAGTGTTAGCAGGTGAAAAGGCATTCAACGAAACAGGTGAGTGGCTTCCTCAGGCAACCTTAGATACTATTCAAGGACATCTAATTGCTATCAAAGGCCCGCTGACAACACCTGTTGGGGGAGGAATTCGTTCTTTGAATGTAGCTCTTCGACAAAAACTAGATTTATATGCCTGTGTTCGTCCTGTACGTTGGTTTGAAGGAGTACCATCTCCGGTAAAGAAGCCCGATTTGGTAGATATGGTGATCTTTAGAGAAAATACCGAAGATATTTATGCGGGAATTGAATGGATGCACGGTTCGGAAGAACTGGAAAAAGTAAAATCATTTCTAATCAATGAAATGGGAATTACCAACATCCGTTTTCCTAATACAGTCAGCCTTGGTGTAAAGCCTGTTTCTTTTGAAGGTACTGAACGATTAGTTAGAGCAGCTATTGATTATGCTATAGCCCAAGGAAGAAAATCAGTCACTTTGGTTCACAAAGGCAATATTATGAAATTTACTGAAGGTGCATTCCGAGATTGGGGATATGAAGTTGCAAAAGTAAATTATGGATCAAAAGAATTGGATGGTGGTCCTTGGCAACTTATCAAAAGAAATGGTCAGAAAATCATTGTTAAGGATGTAATAGCAGATGCTTTTTTACAACAAATTCTATTAAGACCAGCTGAGTATGATGTTATTGCTACATTAAATTTAAACGGTGATTATGTTTCTGATGCATTGGCTGCCATTGTTGGTGGTATCGGTATTGCACCCGGAGCGAATATCAACTATATAAGCGGACATGCAATTTTTGAAGCAACGCACGGAACTGCACCTAAATATGCAGGAAAGGATCAAGTTAATCCCAGTTCGGTGATTTTATCCGGTGTAATGATGCTGGAATATATGGGCTGGCAGGAAGCAGCAGATTTTATTATAAAAGGAATTGAAGGTGCCATTGCAAAAAAAAGAGTAACCTATGATTTTCATAGACTAATGGATGGGGCAACCAAATTAAAATGCTCTGAATTTGGCAACGAGATCGTTGCTAATATGTCCTGAAAATATTATTTAACATTTTTTATAATTTAAGGGCGTACTTTCGCCTCAAGATTTATGTTTATTGATTTCACAGAAGTTGAACTCAGTGCCGGTAATGGTGGTAGAGGAGCAGTCCATTTTCGAAGGGAAAAATTTATGCCCAAAGGCGGACCTGACGGTGGAGATGGGGGCCGTGGCGGGCACATCATATTTAAAGCTGACTCTAACCTACATACATTACAGGATGTACGTTATCGACGCAAATACAAAGCAGAAGATGGGAGTTCAGGAGGTGGTTCTAGAAAAACTGGTAAAAATGGAAAAGACCTGACAGTTTCCGTACCTGTAGGTACCTTGATCAAGGAAAACGAATCCGGAGAAATTATTGCAGATTTAGTTGATGCAGGTCAAACACAGGTCATTTGTGAGGGTGGGAAAGGAGGTAAAGGGAACATGAGGTTTAAATCTGCCACAAATCAAGCACCTCGAAAAGCACAACCCGGTTTACCGGGAGAAACCGGACATTTTGAAATTGAATTAAAAATTTTAGCAGATGTAGGCCTGGTAGGATTTCCTAATGCCGGAAAATCAACCTTATTAGCAGCTTTATCATCTGCCAAGCCAAAAGTAGCCGACTATCCATTCACAACACTAGAACCAAATCTTGGTATTGTAAAATATGGTGAATATAATTCTTTTGTGATGGCGGATATTCCAGGATTAATTGAAGGAGCCAGCGATGGAAAAGGGTTAGGCCATCAATTCCTAAAACATATTGAAAGAAATAAGATTTTACTTTATCTGATTGATACAACAGATGAGAATCCATATCAAACATTTAAAACTTTGGAGAATGAAGTTTTACAATTCAATTCGGATCTTGGTGTAAAACCAATTTTAATCTGTAGGACAAAATCGGATATTGGAATTGAACTCGGAGATGGCTGGGGAAAATTTGATCAGGAAATTTTGGTTATTTCATCCGTTAGTGGTGACGGTATTCAAAATCTAATTTCAACGATAACAAAGTTAATTGACATAACCTGATTAGTATAATAAAGATGGTGGGCAGGAAGTAATTTGGATAAGCATAATAGTTTGGAGTAGGAAAATTCAGAGGTAATTTCGGATCAGATTTGATATGAAATAAATAAATTTGGAGAGGTGGCCGAGTGGCTGAAGGCGCTCGCCTGCTAAGTGAGTAAGGGGTTTATAGCCTCTTCGAGGGTTCGAATCCCTCCCTCTCCGCAGTTCTA
>MDTE01004704.1_pt1 | contig 36793 bp, 36 predicted proteins | sample 811231 | NCBI WGS metagenome assembly MDTE01 (sample SAMN05326651, study PRJNA326480) | marine metagenome | isolation source: seawater | place: Indian Ocean: Red Sea | collected 2010 | reverse complement strand
TTACCTTCAGGACCAACACTTAAGAATTCAGATTTAAAGAAGATTGTTGCAATATTAAAATGAAAAAGTTGATTATTTTTGGTGGCGGTGGCCACTGCAATTCATGTATAGATGTTATTTTTGCTCAAAAAAAATTTAAGATAGATGCAATTATTGATGAGAAAATTAAAGAAAAAAAAAAATTTGAGATTGAAATTCGAAACTTAAATTATTTTAAAAAAAATATTTCTAAATCAAACAAATATTTTATTGGTGTGGGACTTATTAAAAATGCTAAACAAAGATTAAAATTAATAAACAAAATTGAAAAATATAAAATTAGTTTTGCAAAAATAATTTCACCTTTTAGTATAGTATCTAAATATTCAAAAATTTTTGATGGAACAATAATTATGCATAATTCAGTTATAAATAGTAAGGTAATCATAAAACAACATTCTATAATAAATACGTCATCATTAATTGAGCACGATGTTAATATTGGAAAAAACTGTCATATTTCAACTGGAACAATAATTAATGGTGGTTGTAAGATTGATGACAATACATTTATAGGAAGTGGTTCAATTGTTCATCAAAATATTCAGATAGGTAAAAATTGTATAATTGGTGCTGGTAAAATAATTAAAAAAAATTTACCTTCAAACTCTATTGTTAAATGAGTAAAACTATTTTTATTGCAGAAGCTGGTGTAAACCATAATGGAAAAGTTTCTTTAGCAAAAAAATTAATTAATATTGCAAAACTTGCCAATGCAGATTTTGTAAAGTTTCAAATTTTTAAAGCAGATGATTTGGCAACAAAAAAATCACCTCTTGCTTTGTATCAAAAAAAAAATATTGGAAAAAATATTTCTCAATATGAAATGTTAAAAAAACTCGAATTAAGCCAAAAAGAGCATACTCTTTTAATTGATTATTGTAAGAAAAAAAAAATTAATTACCTTGCATCAGTTTTTGATATTGAAAGCTTAAATTTTTTAAGAAAAAAATCTTCAAGTATAAAAATTCCATCTGGTGAGATAACTAACTATCAATTATTAAAAAATATAAAAAAAAAAAAATTTCATAAAATATTTCTTTCCTCTGGCGCAAGTAATATTTTAGAAATAAAAAAAGCAATAAGTATTTTGGGTAAAAAAAATCTATATATACTCCATGCTAATTCTGAATATCCAACAAAAAACCTTAAGGATATAAATTTAAATGTTATAAAAACATTACAAAACAAATTGAAAATTGAAAAAGTAGGATATTCAGATCATACTATTTACAGGGAGGTCCCTATAATCGCTGTTGCATTGGGTGCGAGTGTAATTGAAAAACATTTTACAATAAATAAGAAATTAAAGGGACCAGATCACAAAGCTAGTTTGTCTCCTCAAGAGTTGATAAAAACTGTTAAAGATATCAAAAAAACAAATTCAATACTTGGATCTAATTTAAAGAAACCAACAAATTCTGAAAAAAAAAATATTAAAATAATTAGAAAATCATTATTTGCAAAAAAAAATATTTTTATAAATGAGGTATTTAGCGATAAAAATATTATTTTTAAAAGACCCTTGGTTAAAAATAACGGACAACTATATCTAAGTATTTTAGGAAAAAAATCAAAAAGAAATTATAAAAAAAATCAATTAATAAAACTATAAATGAAAAAAATTTTTTTTTTTACTTCGTCTAGGTCAGATTTTGGAATTCAACTTCCACTAATTAAAAAATTTTTAAAGTCAAAAAAATTCAAAACATACACATTAATCACAGGTTCTCACTTTAGTAAAAAATATGGCAGCAGTTATCAAGAAATTAAAAAAAGTAGCATTAATAATAAAATATTAATAAAAATTAATTACAAAGCAAATAACCCGAAAAATATAAGTCTTTTTTTGTCAAAACTAATATTAAAAATTTCAAAAATATTTACTAAAATCAAGCCAGATTATTTAATTATACTAGGAGATAGATTTGAAATTATGATTCCAACAATAGTTGCAAATCATTTTAAAATTCCAACCATTCATCTTCACGGTGGTGAGACTACTGAGGGTTCGATGGATGAATTAACAAGACATTCAATTTCTAAAATGTCACAAGTTCATTTTCCTTGCACAGAAAATTATAAAAAAAGATTAATCCAATTAGGCGAAAATCCCAAGAATATTCATAATTTTGGATCGATTAGCTTGTCAGATATTAAGAATATAAAATTTTTTAACAAGAAAGAACTATTTAAGAAATTAAATTTATCTCATAAAAATAAAAATATTATAGTTACTTTTCATCCAGAATTTTATTTTGATGAGAAAAATACAAATAAAAAATTTAAAATTGTTTGTAATTCCCTATCAGAATTAAAAAAGTTTAATATTATTTTTACTGCACCAGCTCAAGAATTAAATTCTGAAATTATAATTAAATTAATTAATAAGTATTGCAAACAGCATAATAATGCACAATTCATAAAATCTATGGGAAGAGAAATGTATTTTTCATGTTTAAAGCATTTTGATATAATGTTAGGTAATAGTTCTAGTGGAATTATTGAAGCTCCTTACTTTAATATTCCTGTAATTAATGTTGGTAATAGGCAATTAGGAAGAGATTGTTCAGTAAATATTGTTAATTGCGATTATAAAAAACAAGAAATAATTAAAAAAATTAATTATACTCAGTCAATTAAATTTAAAAATATAATAAAGAAAAATAAGCCTATTTATTATCAAAAAAATACAGTAGAAAAAATTTATAGAAAAATTTCCAGCTTAAATTTTAAGCAAGGTTTATTAAAAAAATTTAATGACTTATGAAAAATATAATTATTTATAAAAATACTTCAATTTTAAATGCATTGAAGAAAATGAATATTGCTGGAACGAAATGTTTAGCAGTTGTAGATAAAAATAAAAATTTCCTAGGAACTCTAACAGATGGTGATTTAAGAAGACTGATCCTGAAAAGTAAAAATTTAAATATTAAAATAAATAATTCATATAATCATAAATCAATTTTTTATTATCAAAAAGATACAAATTTTAAAAAAATTAAAAAAGAAATGCTTAAAAAAAAAATTGATTTAGTCCCAGTACTTAGTCAAGATAATAAAGTAAAAACATATATTACATTAGATTCAGATATTAACTTTCCTTACAAAATATCTAAGGTCAAAATTAAAAATCCAGTGATTATTATGGCAGGTGGCAAAGGCACGAGACTCGATCCTTTCACAAGAGTGTTGCCGAAACCACTTATTCCAATAGGAGAACAAACGATGATTGAGAGAATACTAAATGTTTTCTTAAGACAAGGATTTGAAAAGTTTTTTTTAACTGTGAATTATAAATCAAGTATTATTGAAAAATACTTAGAAGATATTTTTAAAAAAATAAAAATAAAATATATTAAAGAAAAAAAATTTCTTGGGACTGCTGGAAGTTTAAGTATGCTTAGAGATAAGTTTAATAAAGATATAATAGTAACAAACTGCGATACTTTAATTGATGTTAATTATAAAGAAATATTGGATTATCATAAAAAAAATAAATATGATTTAACTTTAATTGCCTCAACTAAAGAGTTTACATTTCCATATGGATCATGTGAAATCAATACAAATGGAAACTTAAGTAAATTAAGAGAAAAACCTAAATTTAATTTATTAGCCAATGTGGGCTTCTATGTAATTAAACCAAATTTATTAAAAGAAATTAAAAAAAATACTCATGTAAGTATGTCAGAATTAATAAACAATTTATTAAACAAAAATAAAAAAATTGGAGTTTTCCCTTGTCATGAAAACTTTTGGAAAGATATCGGCCAATGGGATGAATATGAAAAATCCCTAAAGAATTTAAGATTTTAATTTAGATGAATAAAATAAAATTTGGAGTTGTAGGGTATGGAAGTATTGCTCAAAAACATATCAAATTAATAAAAACAAAATATCCTAGATCAGATATAAAAATTCTGATTCACAAAAAAAAAATAAGTTTAACAATAAATTAAATTTTTTTTACAAAGAAAAATCATTTTTTAAAAATAAATTTGATTATATATTTTTATGTAATCCTTGCACTAGACATGTAGACTATTTGGAAAAATCTATAAAATATAAGGTTAAAAACATTTTTGTAGAAAAACCTATATCTGACAATCTTAAAAAAATCGAAAAATTTAGAAAAAAATATCCCAATTATAAAAGCAAAATAATAGTTGGTTATGTTTTACTTTTTAATAAATTATTTACAAAAACATTAAGCTTACTACAAAAAGATAAAATAGGTACTATAATTTCTGCTAACGTTGTCTGTAATTCAAACTTTAAAAATTGGAGAAAAAACAAAAAGTATTACAAAACTGTATCTGCAAATAAAAAATTAGGAGGTGGCGTTCTTAACGAGTTAAGTCATGAGTTAAATTATGCGATTAAATTATTTGGCCCCATTCAAAAAGTTTTTTCAAAAATAAACAATCAAAGTACTAAAAAAATTGACGTTGAAACTGAAGCTCAGATATATTGTTCTACAAAAAATAAAATTGATTTAGGAATTTTTTTAAATTTTTTAAGTGCCAAAGAACAAAGATATTGTGAGATTATTGGAACAAAAAGTAAATTATTGTTAGACTTTAAAAATAAAAAAATTATTTTAGGTAACAAAAAAATTTATAATATTTATAAAAATTCAATGTATAAAAAACAACTAAGTTTTTTTCTAAATAAAAGTAAAAACAAGAGTAAAATTATTTTAGAGAGATTTAATGATTCTTTAGAAACAGTTAAATTAATAGAAGCAATAAAAATTTCTGGTAGGCGAAAAAAAATTGTGAGGGTAAACTGAAAAATTTTGCATTTATTTTTGCTAGAGGTGGATCCAAAAGGATTAAAAATAAAAATTTGCAGAAAATAAATGGTAAAACTTTATTAGAAATTGCAGTAAATCAAGCAAAAAAAATTAAGAAAATAAACAAAATTTTTTTATCAACGGATTCCAAAAAAATTGCATCTTCAGTTTCAAATTTAAATGTAGAAATTATAATGAGGCCAAAAATTTTAGCGAAAGATAGATCTTCAGAGTGGTGTGCATGGCAGCATGCAATTAAACAAGTTAAAAAAAAATACAAATTTGAAAAATTTATCTGTTTGCCTGTTACATCTCCTTTAAGAAAAAAAATTGATATCATAAAATGTATAAATAAATTAAATAAAAAAATTGATATTGTTGTTACAATTCAAGAAACTAATACAAACCCATGGTACAATATGGTTAAAATAAATAATAAAAACTATGCACAACTTATTAATAAAAATTCTAAAAAAATTATAGACATAAGGCAAAAAGCTCCAAAAGTTTTCGATATGACCACAGTGTGTTATGTGGCAAAACCTCAATATATTTTAAAAAATAAGTCGATCTTTAGTGGAAATGTAAAGGCTGTAAAAGTTCCTAAAGAAAGAGCTTTAGATATTGACACTTATTTCGATTTAAAATTAGCTAGATTATTGTATAAGTAAAACACATTTTATTTTTAAAATGTTTTAATTAAAAATTATTCAATATTTAAATTTTTAAATGAGTTTCATAAATTTTATAAACCAATTTCATTCTTTGTACAAAAATGAAAAAACGTCTATTTTAGGTGGATATTACCTTAAAGAATCTGACAGTATTTCAAATTTAGATAATTATATATCAAAAGGAAAGAAAGTTTTAAGTACAGCAGGTGGACTTTCTAATAATGATATTTTTTTTTTATATGGCATCTGTGAATTATTAAAACCAAAAAATATTTTAATTATTGGAAATGCTTACGGTGTTTCTACGATTGCTTTAAAATTAATGTGTCCAAAATCTAAAGTGATCTCTATTGACAAATATAGAACTAAAGGAATTAAATTTACTAATTCTTTACTAAGTAAAATATGTAAAAAATCCAAGGTAATAAAAGCTTCATCACCAGACAATTTAAAGGAAATATCAAATATTAATTTTAAAAATAAAATTGATTTAGTTTTCTGTGATGGATTTCATTCTAACAAAATGATAAACTCTGAATTCAATGAATTAAAAAACTATATAAACCCCAAAGGTTTTTTTGTATTTCATGACATACTTTCTTGTGGAATGTATAAGGGATTTCTAAAAATTAAAAAAAATCCTAATTTTAAACATTTTTTAGTTACAAAATCGAATGTGGGGTTGGGACTATCATTTAATAAAAAAATATTTACAGGTAATTTAAATGTAAAAATAAGTAATTATTTAGATTTTTATTGTCATCAATTATCAAATATGAATAATTTTAAAAGACTTTTAAATAATCCAAAGAGTAAAAAATTTTTTTTCTTTCCACCGCATCCACAATTATAGATTTAAAAATGAATTTTAAAAATAAAACTTATTGAGTATTATTTTGAATAATCTGATAAAATGAAAAAGTTTCTAATATTTTCGATTTTAATTATTATTCTTATTATTTCAATTTTTTTTATATTCGATCACAAAAATAGATTTTTTGTTTTTAAATCAATAATACCAGCATATAATATTTTTAAGTTACTAGAAGTAAGAACTTATCTTAGAATAAGAAGCTTTGAGAGAATTAGTGAGAGTATTAACTCACAAATTATTTTATCTAAAAAATATGGAAAAAATAAAACCGGATTTACAAATGGTATTTATGATGTGATGAAAATTGTTTATCAAAATATTACATTTAAAGATGAATATATACAATTAGAACAAGTTGCAAAAGAGTGGTATAATTTACATCCTGATATTTATGATGCTAAAATATTTTATGCAAAAACTCTTTTTGAAATTTATATAAAAGGAAAAAAGAGAGAAGAGTTATCTATTGATAGTATTAATCAGATAAAAATTATTTTAAATGAAGCTATTGAGATTTCAGACTCAAGAGAAGAAGCTTATAGAATTGGATATAATTTAGGAATTTTATTGAATTCTGTCGATGACTTAAATTTTTATTGCAACAAGTATCAAAATTCATTTTTTGGGGGAAGTAACGCAAGGACACATACTAGTTTGTTCGAAAGTTATTCAATTGGAAAGCTCGGTCTAAATTTTGATAGTAATCAAAAAGAAATATTTTTAGGTGATAATTTTGTTTTAAATAAATTAAATACTTATGAATTTAACTTTTTAGACAAAAAAGATATAAATCAATTTAATTTAATTATAGCAACTCTACCTGGAATTATAATTCAGATTGATAGAGTTAATTTATTTTCCAGTAAAGAAAAATTTATGTTAAATCCAAAAGATTTAATAATAACTTCAAAAAATGCTTATAACATTGATATTCATGATAATTTTGCAAGTTTTATATTAACTGGTAAAAATGTAGATGAAGTTATTAGTTTTAATATAAAAAATAAATTTAGAAATATAGAAAAATTGTCAATTGATATGAAATTTATAAGAGCTAAAATTTCAAATGAAAATAATTATCAATCTTTTGATTGTATTAATTAAATAAATGAAAATAATTAGATATGAATATATAACAATTTTAATTGGTATTTTTGCTTTAATTTTTTTTTCACTTTCAATATTTTTTGCAGGAAAGGAATGGTCATTTGCAAGAAGTTATGGTTCACATGTAGTACCAACAAATTGGTTTGGTTATTATTCTGAGCTAAGATTTAGAGAGACTTATTCGAAAATAATTCAGAATAATAAACCAGGCTTGCATACAAAACACTTATATTTTTCAAAAAATAATTTAGATAAATTGTTATCTAATTTTCCAGATAGTACTAAAAAATGGCAAGACGGATTTATATTTGAGAATGGTGAAATGAAGAAAATTAGCTTAAGGTATCTAGGTGATAATCTCAATAATTGGATATTTGAAAATAAATCTTTCAAACTAAAGTACTCAAAAAAAAATTTTGAATCAAAATATAGGTCTTTTGATTATTTTACTCCTATATTAAATCCAGAAAATAAATTTGATTTTACAAGAGTCGTATCACATTATTTGTTAGAAAAATTTGGAAACATATCACCCAAAGTACGTATGGTTGAAATAAGAATGAACGGGAAGAATAAGGGAATTTATTTTGAAATACCAAAATTAGATGAACTTTTTTTAAGACAAAATAATATTATGCCTGTAAATATATACAAGGGTGAGAATAATAATAGAGAAGTTAAAATTGGATTAGATATAAATTTATTCAACAATCCTGCGTTGTGGTCTAAAGTTTCTGTTTTTAATCAGACCGACATAAATGATAAGAGTGATTTAAAATATTTTTTAAAATTACTGGTAGATTTTCAAAAAAACCTGATAAGTCCAGATTTCTTTTTTTCAAAAATTCCAGCTGATGTTTGGGCAAAATTTTTGATTTCTGGCGCATCTGATCATGGGGGAGATGATCAAAATCAAAGGTTATTATCTGATCCTTGGACTGGTCATTATTATCCATTACCTGTAGATAGTGCCTTTGATATAAATCATTTATTTAAACACAATATTGATCGAAATTTTTTTAATTATAGAGATAGAGTTTTAAATTCTGATCCTTATTTTGTTCTAAGAAAATACACAATTTATTATGATGAGATTTTTGTCAAAAAAGTTTTAATAGAACTTGCAAATTATTTTGAACAATTAAAATCTAAATTAATTAATTCTGCAGAAAGAGATTATCATTACATAAGAAATATTTATGAAAAAAAAATTGAAAGAAAAAAAATTGATTTATTTACAAATAACAATAATTTTTCTAAGGAATTAGATACATTGATTTTAAATCTAAAAGAAGCTACTGAAAATAAAAAAGATTTTACAAGAAATATTAGAGCTAATTGGACTTTTAAAGACTCAAACCTTTTTTTTACTCTTGAGGATAAACTGCCGAGTGGAAATATTTTAATTAAATTGCAGAAAGACCAGTCACTTGAAGATATTGAAATTAACTTAAAAAATGCAAATAACTTTTTTAAGATTCAAAAAATTCCTTACGAAATAAAAAATGATAATGAAATAGAACTAAAATTATCTCTTGTTGCTGATAGAGTTTTTAGTTTAGCAAATTACGTAGGTGAAACTAATTCTAAAATTAAACCTACCTTATTTAAGTTTGAATTTAATAAAAATTTAAAAATAAAAGATGTTTATGTGCAAAATATTTTTACCAAAAAGTACGGATTAATTAACAATTCACCTAAGGTAGGTTTGATAAAATCAAATAAAAATTATGCAATTGTTGATCAAAACGAAAATATTATAAAATTGTCTGGAGATATTTATATAGATGAAACCAAGATATTTAAGGAAAAAGTCTTAATAGAGCCAGGAACTAATTTGTTTTTAAAAAAGGGGATTTCGTTAATATTCAAAAATAAATTAATAGCGAATGGCACAACATCAAATCCTATTAATATAAAACAATCAGAAAAGAACAATTACTGGGGTTCAATATTATTATTAGGAAATAAAACTAAAAATTCTGAATTAAAAAATGTTAATTTTGAGGGTGGTTCTGGAGGATGGATAGAAAATATTAGAACTATTGGGATGCTGTCAATTCACAATTCTGAAGATATCGTCATAGAAAATATTTCTTTAAAAAATAATTCTACATATGATGATACAATGCACATAGTTTATTCTAATAATATTAAAATTAATAATTTAAAAATGGCTCAAATTAATTCTGATGGAATTGACATTGATATTTCAAAAAATATTGAAATTGACAATATTTTAATAAATTCAGCAAAAAACGATTGTTTAGATTTTATGCAAACAGAAGCAACAATTAAAAATTCCTCTTTTCAAAATTGTAGTGATAAAGGAGTCTCTGTTGGTGAAAGTTCGAAAATAAAAATATTAGACTCAACTTTTTCTAAAAATAATATAGCAATAGAATCAAAAGATAGATCTCTTGTAGAAATTCAAAACTCAAATTTTAACAATAATGAATTGGTGTTTAGTGCTTATAAAAAAAATTGGAAGTATAATGGTGGAGGAAAAATCCAAAGCAAAAATAATGTAATTCTTGAAAATTTAAAAATTCAAAAAGCTGACAAGCATTCAAAAATTACAATACAATAATCATGGAAATACAAAAATTTGAAAGGTATGAATTCAAATACATATTAGATAAGGATTTGAGGTTTTTTATAGAGAAAGATGTTAAAAATTTCATGGAATTAGATGAATACGCAAAAAAAAATCAAAGCTATTTTGTGCGATCCTTGTACTTTGATGATCCAAGTTTTGTTAATTATTTTGAAAAAATTGATGGTATTAAATTAAGACATAAATTCAGATTAAGAACTTACACTAATATATATAACAAAAAAGTCCCAATTTTTTTAGAAGTTAAAGGTAGAATAAATCAAAGAACCTACAAAAGAAGATTAAAAATAGTTAAGTCTGATCTTATTAAATTTGAAGGTAGTGATGATTTAATTAGATTTAATAGTGAAGATAGTAATAATGATTTATTAAATTTCTTTACTTTTGAAAAGTTAAGAAAAAATATAAGGCCAATTGTGCTCACTGATTATCACCGAGCCCCATATATTAGTGATTATGATAGGAATTTTAGAGTAACTTTTGATAAGAATTTAATAATTAAAAAAACTGATAGTTTATTTGAAAATCAAAATTGTTTTGCCAGAAACTGTTTAAAAGGGTATACAATACTTGAAGTTAAATTTGATAGACGTATGCCCAAATGGTTTCATAGAATTATTCAAACTTACAATTTAAGAAGATTGTCAGTTTCAAAATTTTGTGTTGGCATGGAAAAAGCAGACTTGGTCGAAAATTTAGAGTAATTTGCAAAATATGGAACAGGCAGTATTAGAAACTCTTGAGCTTAATAAAGTTTCATCTTTTACCTATGGTGAGATTTTATTAAATTTGTCTTTATCCTTTATTCTGGGAATGATAATCAGCTATGTTTACAAAATTACGCATAAAGGTTTAAGTTATTCCCAATCCTTTATATTAACAATTGTTTTTGTGACTATTATAGTTTCTATGGTAATAATGGTGATCGAAAACAATCTAGCAAGAGCCTTTGCATTAGTTGGGGCTTTGTCAATAATTAGATTTAGAACAGTAGTTAAAGATACAAAGGATACCGCATTTATATTTCTTGGTTTGGCAGCAGGATTGGCTTGTGGTACCTCAAATTATTTTATAGCAATTTCTGGAACATTAATAATTTGCTTAATTATTTTTGTTTTACATTTAACGAATTTTGGAACTCTCTATAAAAGCGAATTTATTTTAAGATACATAACTAATAAAGCTAATTCCAATGAATATAGCGGTTTACTTAATAAATACACAAAATCTTCATCTCTTTTACATATTGAGCCAACAGGTGATAAGGATCAAATTAGAATAAGTGTTGACTTAGTTTTAAAAGATGATTCTTCAGCAGAAACTTTAGTTTCAGAACTAAAAAAAATTGAAACTATATCTGATATTACTTTAATTGCCTCGAAAAGTGATATTGATTATTAATATAAAAAATAATTAAGATGGATTTAGATAATAAAGTTATAATTGTCACAGGATCTAATGGAAGAATTGGAAATCAAGTATCAAAAGATTTGTTAAATAATGGGGCAGTTGTAATTAACTGCGATATAAAGAAATCAAAAAAAAATTCAAATAATTTTTTCAAGTTAGATATAACAGATGAAAAAAAAACCAAAAAATTCTTAGATAGGGTAAGAAAAAAATACAAAAAAATAGATTGTTTAATTCATTGTGCATATCCAAAGACAACAGACTGGGGAATAAACTTTGAAAAATTAAATTATAAAAGTCTTTCTAAGAACCTATCTTTACAACTAGGTGGTACAATATTGTTATCAAAACAAATAATTAAAATTTTTAAAAAGCAAAATTATGGAGATTTAGTTCTTATTTCATCAATTCAAGGTATCTCAGCACCTAAATTTGAACATTATAAGGGTACCCAAATGTCATCACCAATAGAATACGGCGCAATCAAATCTGGGATAATTTCTGTGACAAAATACTTAGCTAAATTCGTTAGAAATACCGAAATAAGAGTAAATTGTGTAAGCCCTGGTGGAATTTTAGACAAACAACCATCAAAATTTTTAAAAGCTTACAAAAAATCATGCAACACAAAAGGAATGTTAAATCCTGACGATATTTCAAAAACGATAATTTTTCTTTGTAGTCATCAATCAAAGTATATTAATGGTCAAAACATAGTTGTTGATGATGGTTGGTCTCTATAAACAATATTTATGTGCGGAATAGCTGCTATTTATAATATTAAAGAAAATCAGTCTGACAATTTAAATGATATAAGAAAAATTTTAAGAAATATTAATCATAGAGGACCAGATGATCAAAGATGCATATCTATAAATAATTGTCATTTGGGAATTGCCAGATTAAGTATCATTGACCTTAAAAATGGTAATCAACCAATTATAGATGAAAATAAAAGATACCATTTAGTTTTTAATGGTGAAATTTACAATTATTTGTCGATCAGAAAACATTTAGAAAAATTTAATTATAAATTTTATACACAGTCTGACACAGAAGTAGTAATGAATAGTTACTTATATTGGGGTGAGAATTTTGCTGAGAAACTAGATGGTATGTTTTCAATTATTATTTATGATAAGCTTAATGACGAATTAATAATATGCAGAGATAGATTTGGAAAAAAACCACTATATTATTATAAAGATAATGCTAAAATTATAATCTGCTCTGAAGTAAAAGCAATAAGCACTTTAAATTTTCAAAATGAATTAAATTTAAAAATAAATCAGCAAGCTTATTGGGATTATCTTACTTATAGATACATACCTGGAGATCAAACTAGTTATAATAATATTTTTAAATTTGATAGAGGCTCAATATATAAAATTAAAAAAAATAACGTAATTAAAAAAAAATATTGGAGAATAAGTTTTAAAGATTCCAAAAATATTCCTTTTGACAATAAAAAAAAAAAATTCAAAAATCTTTTTGATGCCTCTGTTAAAAAAAGATTAATATCAGATGTTCCTGTTGGTGTGATATTAAGCGGAGGTCTTGATTCTTCGGCTGTTCTTTATAGTGCAAGCAAACAACAAAAAATAAATTCTTACCATGTATGTTTTAAAGATGAAAACGAAAATTATAATGAACTAAAATATGCTAAGAAAATTGCAAAACACTTAAATTCAAACTTAAATATTGTTGAGATAAATGATCAAATGTTTTTAGATAAATTAGAAAAAATAAATATTTATACAGATGAACCACTATCAGATCTTGCCTCGATACCATTAAAATTTGTGAGTGATTTAGCTGCAAAAGATGTAAAAGTTGTGTTATCAGGAGAGGGTGCTGACGAAATTTTGGCAGGCTACGATCTTTTTAATGTTCAAAAAAATATTAATTTTTTAAAATATTTAAATAAATTAAAACCGATATCTATTGTATTTAAGAAGTTAGTAAGGTTATTTTTTTCGAAAAAATTTAGGGTTTTGGATCAAATAGGATTAGACCACAATAAATATGCAAGAAATGTATTCAAAAATATTAGTTACCAAATATCTAATAATGAAAAAACAAACTTTTTAAAAGATTTTAATTATGATTATCTAAATTCTGACAGATTTTTAGATAAAAATTTCTCAGCATCAGAAAGATTAGACCAGATTAACCAAATTCTTTATACAATAAGTAAAGAATGGTTGATTGAGAATGTATTAATGAAATCAGATAAAGTAACAATGAGCTCATCTTTGGAGTGTAGGTGTCCATTTTTAGATACAGAATTATCAGAATTTTATTTCTCTCAATCTGGTAAAGAAAAAATTTATAATAATAAAGGAATGTTAGACCAAAAAGTTTTATTAAAAGAATATTTAAAAGATAATATACCAAAAGACATTATAGATAGAAAGAAACTTGGATTTCCAGTAAGAGCTTATAGTCTTGATAAAAAAATATATAAAGAATTCTTATTTGATTATCTTCTTTCAAAAAATAGTTTTTACGAAAATTTTTTTATAAAAGATAAAGTGATTAAGAAGGCCGAAGCATGTATAAATCAAAATAGTAAAAACGATGAATTTAAAAATTTTTTATGGTCAATAGTAGTTTATGAAATATGGAAAAAAAATAATTATTTGGCATGAATGTTATGTGACAGGAGGTTCTGATTGGTCAATAATTGATATTCTTTCTAATTGGCCAAATAAAAAACAAAAATTTGATTTTTTTGTAAATAAGAAACATGAGAGCATAAAATTACTAAAAAAAAAATTAAATAAAAATTGTGATTTTAGTTATTTCAATTCAATAATAGAAAAATTTAATAAGATAAAGAAAAAAAAAATTTACAATTTGCTTATTAATATTTTTTTTTTTAAAAAAATTAATTCTTTTTTTAATTCTGATTTCAACATTTTTTGAAATACATAAAAAATTAAAGAAAAAAAATTTTAATTATATATTAATTAATAATGGAGGATATCCAGGAGGTCTTACTTCTTATTTAGTAATTTTATCAGCTTTTATATTAAGAAAAAAAGTTGGAATGATAATCAGAAATTTTCCCTCAAATAATTATAAAAAAAGCATAATAATGTTTTTAACTAAATATATTATTGAAAAATTCGATTGTAATTTGATAAGTGTTTCACACTCTTTAAAAAAATCTCTAAGAGTTGATGCTGGATTAAAAGATAAAAATATAAAAGTTATTTATAATGGAATATCTATTAGTAATAGGAAAAGATTTAAAAATAAAAAAGAAATTATATTGAAAAAAAATTCTATAGGAATTTTTGGAAGAATAGAGGAGAGAAAAGGTCATCATGTGTTATTAGATTCATGGAGGATAGTAGAAAGTAAACTTCCAAATTTATATCTTTATATAGTGGGTAATGGAGATAAAAAATATATACAGTATTTAAAAAATTTCATTAAATCACATAAATTAAATGAAAAAAAAATAATTTGGCTTAATTATAATAATGACATTTATAGTTTAATTAAAAAAATTACTGTAGTTGTAGTTCCATCAATTAGTTATGAAAGTTTTGGAAGAATAGCTGTTGAAGCAATGGCATTAAAAAAACCAGTTATCACAAGTGATTTTGGAGGATTAAAAGAAATAAATAAGGATAAAATTACAGGATTTATTGTGAGAAAAAATAATTCCAAATTCCTTTCCAATAAAATAATTGAACTAATGATAAGTAAAAAAAAAAGATCTAAATTTGGAACTAATGGTTATAAAAATTATCGGAAAAATTTTACTTCTATAAAAATGGCAAATAATTATTATAAATTTGTTAATAAAAAATTATAAATCTAATTAATGAAAGCTATAATTTTAGATCATCCAAAAGATATTGAAATTTTCAAAACGAAAAATCAAAATTTAAATTTTTATGCTTATAATTTTTATACGTATCTAAGATTAAGAAAAAAATATAAGTATGTTAAATATGTTAATGATCAAAAATTACTATCTAGTTATAACGAATTTTCAAAAAATTTATCTATAAATTGGTTTAATGAAAATAGAAGAAAGAATATAAATAATCAGAAAATTTCAATTGGAAACATAATCTTATCTAGGTTAATTAATGAATTTTCAAATATCTTAAAAAATTATTTTATTATAAAGAAAATATTATCTAGAAATTCTGAGGTTATTTTTCCACAAAGCCAAAAAAAATATATTTTTGTACTACTTGAGTTATTTCCAAATAAAATAAAGTTTTATAATACGAACAATAAAATTCACAGAATTCTATCTACAAATCAATTGAGAGGAAAAATATTACCATTACCTGTAATTCATAAATTATCAAACATAGCAAGATTAATTCAGTATTTTTTTTTTGTGCGAAAAAAAAACAAAACATTCTATTACCCAGATCCTAGAACAAAGAATTTTTTTAAAAACTTTCAAAACATTCTACACTTGAATTCAATTATATTCTGGAAGTCTTTTTATTTTAAATATTCACATAAATATTTAATTGATGCAAATAGTATTGTAGATTTTAATTTTAAAAAAGATTTAAAAAGATTTTTAAAAACAAAAAGTAAAAAAGAATATATTCCTCTTTTAAAAATATTTGAAAATTGTATTAATAATATTGTATTAAAAAATAAAAAAAATATATTAAGATCTTTTGCAATATATCTGGAATTGTTTGATTATTACAAACCAAAATCGGTTATTTTTCCTGGTATTTTAAATTTCGATTATGCAATAGCTACAGAGATAGCTAAAATTAAAAATATCAAAACATTTATAGCACTCGATGGTGTACTTACCAATTATGATCAAATAGAATTTAATAATAATTATATCTTTGATAAGATATTTGCATGGGGTAATGAAAATAGAATTTTATTACAAAATCATAAGATAAAAAAAAAGGACATTATTTTATCTGATACATTTTATTATAATAAGCTAAAAAATATTAACATTAAAAAAAATATTATTTTAGTATTACCTTTAGTTCATTATTCACAAAAAGTTTTTACACAACCTGACAAATGTATTTATCATACGCTTGATATTTTAAAAGTTTTGAATAAAATGAGGGAAAAAAACATAATCTTAAAATTAAAATTAGGTAATTATAATATTTCAGAAATAGTTAAAATATACAAAAATTTCATTAAAGAAAGTGACTTAAAAAATATATCTATCGAAGTAGATAAGTTAGAAAATTATTTTCAAAATACGAAACTAATAATTGGACAATGCTCAAGTTCTATTTATGAGGCAAGAATTAATAATATTGATTATCATATTTATGAACCTTATGATTTAGGTTTAAGCAGACATGATATAAATAATTCCAATTTATTTAATAATAAAAGCGTTTCTAGAAATCAAAGCGATTTACTTAAAAATTTAAAAAAAATTAATAAATCTTCTATAATTAAAACAAATAGACAAATTTTTAAGGGTCAAAAGATCAAAAGTAATTTTTTCAATGATTAAGCCAATTTTCTCAATTATCATTCCAACATATAACAGTTCAAAAACTCTTAACAAAACAATAAGAAGTGTCTTAAATCAATCATTTAAACATTTTGAAATAATTATAATTGATGATGGTTCTATTGATAATACAGTAAAAAAAATAAAGGATTTCAATGACACAAGAATTAAATTAATTAAAATTCAAAGAAGTGGAGGACCTGCAAAACCTAGAAATATTGGTATTGAACTTGCAAAATCTAATTGGATTTGTTTTTTAGATTCAGATGATTTTTGGGATAAAAATAAATTATCTATTTCTTATAAAAATATTAAGAAAAATAAATTTGATATTTTATGTCATAATGAATATCTATTAAAAAATAATACCCAAAAAATTTCTAAATATGGTCCATTTAAAAAAAATTTTTATAAACATTTGCTAATCTATGGAAATTCATTATCCACTTCAGCAACTATTATCAGTAAAAAATTTTTAAAAAAAAACAAACTTAAGTTTAATGAGTCAAAGAATTTTGTATCTGTAGAAGATTATGATTTATGGATGTTATTTGCTAAGAACAATGCAAAATTTTTTTTTATAAAAGATATACTCGGAACTTATTTAATTCATAATAAAGGAATTTCTCAAAATAATTATAAACATCTCAATTATTTAAAAAAACTTTTATTTTATCATGTTTTTTATGTGCAAAAATTTGAAAAAAAAAAAAATTTATTGTGGCAATATTTAAAAAAAAAAAATTGATATTTTGCATCTATTAAACAATTTGAGAGGAAATCCATTCAATATATCAATTATGTTTAAATTATTTATTTTTGTCACAATAAATCCCTTTTTTTTTATTAAATTTTATGTAAGAAAATTATTTAAATGAGGATACAACATTTAGTATTAGAAAATCTTTTTAGAATTTTTGGTAATATTAACGATCACAAGCCAAAATTTCGAATTTTAAATATTCATGATATACTTGAGAAAGATTTTGATAATTTAGAAAAAATTTTAATTCATTTAAAAAAGGATTGGATATTTATTGATCCTTTGAAAATAAATGAATTAGACAAAATCAAAAAAAATTATATTTTGTTAACGTTTGATGATGGTTATAAATCTCAAAAACTATTTGCTGACAAAATATTAAATAAACATAAAATACATGCAATTTTTTTCGTTGTAACCGCATTTATGAAATGCAACTCAAAAGAAGATGCAAAAAATTTTGTTTTAAAAAATATTGATAAATCAATTGATAAAAATTTTGAGAGGTTTTCTGAAATTGATAATATGAATTTTGATGATTTAAATGAATTGCATGCCCTAAAGCATGTTATTGGATCACACACTGTAAATCATAAAATGTTAACTGAAATTAAAGAAAATGAACACTTAAATTTTGAAATTTATAATTCTAAAAATACTTTAGAAACCATGCTTAATTCCAAAATTGATAATTTTGCTTGGACCTATGGTGATATAAATAGCATTAATAAAAAAGTTTTTAAAATTATAGAAAAAAATTATAAAAATATATTTTCAGGTATAAGAGGGGATAACTTTAAAGTTAAATCAAAATCAATATTTTTCAGAGATGAATTAAGTCCATTTTACTCATTAGAACTTGTTAACGCATTTTTAAATGGATATTCAGACCCTTACTATTATAAAAATAGAAAAAAATTATTAGATTTTGAGGCTGATGTTTAAAAAATTTATCCACAAAATATACACAAGTTTAATTTTTTTAAATTTTTATTTATCAAAAAAAAAAATTAATAAATTTATTTTTATTCATCCTCCCCAAAGTGGAGGAAATACAATTGATTATTTTTTTAAGATAAATTTTGGTTTGAGAACTTATAAGATACATGATTATTTAAATTATAAAATTTTCGATTTTTCTGATGAGAAATTAAAAAAATATTTTCTTATTTTTGGTCATTTTCCATACGAATTTGCTTTTAGAAAGATATATGACCAGAAATATTATTTTTTTACAAGTATTAGAAATCCAGAAGACAGATATCTATCAAATTATTATAGAAATAAAAGAGATGAGGAAAAAAAAGGAGGTAAATTCATGAGCTTAGAAGAATTCCTTAAAATGAGAATTGATCAAGGTTTAGATAATTTTTATGTACGTTACTTTTCTTCTGAAAATATCTATGCAAATAATTTAATTAAAGTTAATGAAAATCACTTTCAAGATTCATTGAAAAATCTTAAGAATCTTAACTTTATTTTTTTTTTAGATGATATGGCACAAAATATTAAAGAATTTAAAAAAAATTTCAGATTGTTTCTAGATATGACGATTTTTTTAAATCTTCATAAAAATAAAGTTTCAAACTCAAGCTATCCAACAATTGGAGAAAAAGAGAGACAATTACTTCAGAGGTTAACTTTTTATGATCTAAAATTATATAATGAGATAAAAAAATTTAGAAAAGAAAAATAACTTGAAATATTTTAGAAAAAGACTGAGTATAATTGAATTAATTAAGGCTTTAATAAGTACAAAAAAATTAGATTTCAACCTTTGGAAAAAAAATAAAAAACAGAAATCTATATTGTTGTCTAAATCATCTTGGTCTATTTTGTTAATAGGAATTTGGATTACAATTAAAAAAAAAAAACAACCAGTATTTTTGGTCCCTGATTATTACTGCAATTATTCTTTAAATTTACTAAAAATTTTAGGTTCAAAAATAATTTTTTATAATATTCAAGAAAACTTTTTGCCAGATTTAAACTCAATAAAATTGCTTGAAGATCCAGATATTTGTATTGCAACACATTATTTTGGAAAAGAGCATGATTTTAATAAAATTTCAGATTATTGTAGAAATAAAAAAATATTGTTTCTTGAAGATGCAACGCACTGTCTTAAAAGAACAGGTAATATAGGTAATTATGGTGAGTTTACAATGTTTAGTCATCACAAATTTTTTTCAAGCATTAATGGCGCATCATTATGTTTTAATGACAAAAAATTAGCTAATGAGGACTTAAATTTTTTTAGTGATAAAGCTAATTGTTTAAGTTTATTAGAAAAGTTTATAAAAGATAATAATATTTATACTTATAACAATAATTTCAGATTTTTAATCAATTTAGCTTATGATTTTCTGATTAAAAAATTTAAAAAAGAAAAAATCGAAAATTTTGATGACGATGGTAATTTTGAAAAAAGACATTCACACCCAAAAATTGATTTTTTTTCGCTAAAACTTTTATCGTTAAGTATCCAAAATATTGGATTTATAGAAGATTATAGAAAAAGATGTCATTTAATTGCCGAGATTTATTTAGAAAAAATTTTTAACAAACATGATTATGAAATTTTATCTGACATAAAATATAATCCTTACTTATTGGTGTTAAAATCGAAACACAAGACAAAAGAAATTTATTCAAATCTAAAACAAAATGGTATTGCGGTTCAAACTTGGCCAGATTTGCCAAATGAAATAAATACAAATTCGAATGCAATTTATTTGAGAAATCATTTAATTTTTATTCCATTAAACAAAATATGTTTAAAAAAAATCTCATTAAAAGAAAATCAATCAGATCAGTTTTCTCTTAAATTAAAAGAGTGTTTAAATAAAAAAGAATGGGATTTGTTAATTGATAAATTTGAAACGAATATACTTCAAACTTGGGAGTTTGGAAAATTCAAAAAAAGTCTATTTTTCATAAATTCAAGAAGGTTTGTGATAAATGATAGTAATAATGAACCTATTGGGATGTTACAGTCAATTAACTATTCTTTGCTAGGTTTCAAAATTATATTCATTAATAGAGGTCCAATTTTTAAAGAAAACTTTGATGTAGACTTTAAAATAAAAATTATTGAAAAAATTATAAAAAAATTAAAAAAAAATTTATTTACATTTATTTTCATAAAGCCAGAAATTGAATTTATTAAACAAAACCTTTTAGTAAAATCTAGAAAAAAATATTTATATTTTAAATATCCTTCTTGGTGTTCTTCAAAAATTAATTTAATCGAAAAAGAATTAAATATTTTTAAAAATTTTAAAAGTTCGCTTAGAAGTGAGATTATAAAAGCACAAAAAAACCTCAGTATTGAAATTATCGATCAAAAAAAAAATTGTGAATGGATTTTTAAAAGATATTTTTCTAAAAAAAATAAAAAAAAATATAAAACAATAAGTAAAAATCTGTTTAAATATTTAGATGAGGAAAAAATTATTTCAATTTGTGCTAAATTTAAAGGAGATATTTGTGCAGGTATAATCATCTATTGCCATGGAAAATCTTCAACATATTTAATTAGCTATAATTCTAATATTGGTAGAAAAAATTATGGAAATCAATTTTTATTATGGGAGGCAATTAAATATCTAAAAGTTAAAAAATATAAAGAATTAGATTTAGGTGGTATTGATAAAGATAATAATTTAAGTGTAGCAAAATTTAAATTAGCATTTAATGGAAAGTTGTATAAGTTGGTTGGAACTAACTTAATTTAATAATGCATCCAAAAAGTAAGTTTGAATTACAAGAAATTTTAGTTAAAAGAATTTTATTTTTTTTTATTTTTTTAAATTTTTTTTTCCCCAAAATATCTATTTTAAATATTCCAGGATTTAATCAAGGTATACGATTAGAAAATATAATTTGTTTTTTTATGCTTATAACTTTGATTGTCAGTAAAAGAATTTCATTTACCTCAAATGATTATAATAATTTAAAACCATATATATTTTTTTTTACAATATTTATTTTTTCAACATTTATAGGATGGGCAAATGATGTAGAGATACAATTAGTATTTGTTATTAGAATAATAGAATATTTAGTGTTTTCTTTATTAATTTTTAAGTCTCAAATTCAAGTAAAAAATATTCAAAGCTTTGCTAAGTTTTTCTATTTGACTTGTTTTATTGGTATATTTTTGCAACATTTTGATTTGATGGGAACTTTTTCATCATTGGGTTTATCTCATACCACGGAGGGAAAATATACTGCATTTGTCTCTGGTTCTTGGGAGTTAGCATTTATGATTTCAATTTCTTTTTTCATAATTCTAACAACTAATGAAAAAAATAATTTGCAAATATTGTTCTACCTAATTTTAACATTTCTAATTTTGTATTTTTCAGGCAATAGAACAATAATAGTATCTTTTTTAATTAGTTTATTGACATATTTTCTTTTCAAGTCAAAAAAAATAAATACAAAAATTATTATATATTTATTTTTACTTTTATTTCCCTTTGCATCTATATTTATTTTAAATGGATATGAATTACAGTCGTTGGATCAATATAAATTTGAGCCAATAAAAAATCCTAGTGCTATAATAGAAAATACTTTAAATATAGAATATAATTATGTTTTTCAGGTAATTAAAGAATTTTTATTTTTTGGAAATATTCCACCAATTGAAGATACATCACAACAATACACATCTTTGAATTATAGATTACAACATTGGAACCATGCTAGAGATAATTTTTTAATTAATGGACCTACTATTATTTTTGGATCCGGTGTTGAATTTATATATTATGATTCTCTAATTTTTAGAATTTTATTTACAACTGGAATTATAGGAACATTATTTTTTATAATTTTAATGATTAAAATTCCATTTTATCTTATAGTATTCTTTTTATTGTCAGGTTTAACTATAGATTTTGTGGCAAGTTATAAATTAAGTGTGACAGTAATCCTTTTACACTTCGTAATAGCTAAAAGAATGAAATATGCAAATCGGTATTGATGCAAGCAATATAAATGATGGTGGTGGAATAACACACTTGTCTCAAATCATAAATAATTTTGATTTTAAAAATTCAAAATGTACTGGAATTGTCATATGGGGTAATAAAAAATCTTTAAATAAAATTAAAAATAAAAAAAAAATTAAAAAAATTGATTTAAACAATAAATTTTCCTTTATTCTATTTAGAGTTTTTTGGCAAATATTCATACTAGAAAAAGAGTTAATACGTTTAAATTGTAGTAGAGCATTAGTTTTGGGTGGTATTTCTTTTATAAATAAACTGCCCTCAGTTGTTATTATGCAAAATATTCTTCCATTTGAGCACTTAATTCTAAATAAATACTCTTTTTTATTTAAACTAAAGTGTCGGTTACAAAAATTTTTATTTATTCATTCTATTAAAAAGGCACAAAAAGTGATTTTTTTGAGCAATACATCAAAAAATCAAATAATGAAACATGCAACTAAAAAAAAAATAAAATATAAAATAATTCCCCACGGAGTGGAAACAGATAAAATTTCAAATAGAAATTTAATTTTTAAGAAAAAAGTTAAAATACTTTGTGTTTCAAAAATTGATTTTTACAAAAACCAAATAATTATACTTAAAGCGATAAAAATACTTTTGAAACAAGGTTATAATTTAGAATTAAAATTAATTGGTGCAAATTATAAACCAGCATTAAAATCAATAAAAAGTTATATTTTTCAAAATAATCTTGAAAAATTTGTTAAAATTTTTAATCAGATCGATTTTAAAAATATAAGAAAAGAATATCAGAAAGCAAACATTCAGATTGCACCTTCCTTTTGTGAAAGTTTTGGAATAACTGTAATTGAGTCAGGAAACTATTCATTACCATTAATTTGTTCAAATATTAAAATATTTAGAGAAATAACTGGTAATAATACATTGTTATTTAATCCAACAAATGAGAAAGATCTTGCAAAAAAAATTAAAGAAATGATAGAGAACAGATTTTTAAGAAAAAAAAAAATTAAAGGATTTTATGAATTTGTAAATAAAAAATATTCTTGGAAAAAAGTTGCTAAAGAAACTATTAATTTTGTGTTAAAATGAAAAATAAATTTATAATTAATTTCCTTAAATTATTAGTTATTGTTGCTTGCTTTAGTTTTCTTTATTTAAATATAGATAAAGATTTAGCACTTAAGGTGCTTCTGGAAATTAATTCTGATTATATTTTGCCATCGATATTATTTTTTTTAATCTATATGATGGTTTATACTATTTTTATATTTAAAATTTATGACTATTTATATCCATCAAAATTAAATTTAAGCTCATGGATAAAAATATTTATTAATGGAAATTTTTTAAATTCAATACCCTTGTTAGGTTTTGTTTACAAGGGTTATAGACTAATAAATTACAAGATATCCATAAAAGATTATCTGTTTGCAAATGTATTTATATCTTGGTTAGCAATAGCAATTTTTTTTTTAGTTTTTTCCCTAGAGATAATTTTTCTAGTTACACCTAAAATTAGTATATTTGATATTCCAATTTTTTTAATATTATTATTTATTAGTTTACTAGCTTTCACCTCACCAAAGATTGCTAGTTTTATTTTATCTAAGTTAAAAATAAAAATTGATATTATCAATTCCCTTTTTTTATTTTTACAAAAAAGGTTTAGTAAAAAAATAATTACTCACTATTTAAGCTATGGACTTATACTTCATTCTTGTATTTTTTTAACTTATTTTTTTATTATTAAATTGTTAAATATCCCGATCGGATTAAAAATAATAATTGTAATATTTTTAATTAATGAAATTATTGACTCTATACCAATGCCTAATAATAATCTATTTATTACAGAGATTTTAGGAGGTATTACAGCAACATTTGTTGGTGTTAGTTTCACAGAATTTGTATTAATTAAATTTACATTCAGGATAATACATTTAATTATAATTATACCAGTGTTTATAATAGTTAACATCGCGTTTAAAAGTGAGTTATAAAAAAAAATTACTGATTGTAAGCCAAGGATATTGGCCCGAGCATTTCCCGATAAATGAATTAGTAAATTCAATACATAATGATGAAAAAGTTGAGGTAAGTGTTTTAACTGGTTATCCAAATTATCCAGATGGCAAGATTTATAAAGGCTATGAAAAAAATTATTTAAAAAAATTATATGATAAACACCCATGTGGTTATAATATTTTTAGAGTACCAGTAATTAGAAGGGTAAAAAATAGTAAAATATCAGTAATTTTTAATTATTTGTCATTTATAATAATGGGAATCTTTCTTGGTCCGTTTTTATTAAGAGGAAAAAAATTTAACTATATTTTGGTATTTGCAAATTCTCCAGTTCCACAAGCATTTGTTGGAATTTTTTTAAAGTTTATTAAAAATTCAAAGTTAATTCTATGGGTTCAAGATTTATGGCCTGAAATTTTAAATGAAACAGGTTATGTAAAAAATAAAGTTTTATTAGGTATAATAAATTTATTTATCAAAAAAATTTATTTTTTTTCAGATGTAATTTTAGCACAATCAGAAAGTTTCAAGAGAGAAATTAGAAAAAAAATAAATAAAAAAATAATTTATTTTCCAAATCCATCAATTGATATGTCTAAAAAAATAAAGTTTAAAACAAAATTAAATAGAAACTTTAAAATACTTTATGCAGGTAATTTAGGCGAAGCACAGAATTTTGAAAAAATTGTTGAAGTTGCAAAAAAACTATTAGGAAAAAAAATTATATTTAAAATTATTGGTGGTGGAAATAAATATTTCTGGCTTAAAAAAAAAATAAAGGATGAAAAAATCAAGAATATTAAATTGTTAAATAATTTGGCATTTCAAAAAATTCCAACTTATTATAAAGAAGCTGATTGTTTAATGGTTTCTTTGAGAAATAAAAAATTTTTAAATATGACTATTCCATCAAAATTGCAAAATTATTTGTCAGCTAAAAAACCTATTTTATCAATTTGTGGGGGTGAAACAAAAAAAATAATAGAACAAAATAATTGTGGTTTAAGTATTGATAATATGAGTATTGAAAAAATGTCATATGAAATATTTTCATTTTCAAAAAAAAATAAAAAAACTCTAAACAATATGTCAAGAAGAGGTTATAAATTCTTTAAAAAAAATTTTGAGATTAGTTCTTCAAAGATAAAATTTTATCATATTTTGAATAATGAAAAAATATAAATTAATCGTTTTTGGTACCTCTGGTATGTTAGGAAGTCAAATTTTAAAGCAGTTTTCTAAAGATAAAAAATTTAAGATATATGAAATGAATAGAAGAACAAAAAAAGGATCAATCAATATAAATATTGAAAAAAAAAAAAATTTAATTAAAAAAATAAAATTAATTAAACCTGATTATGTAATAAATTGTATTGGATGGATAAAACAAAAAAATATCAATAAAAAAAAAGCATATATAGTGAATTCAAAATTCCCAATCTTTTTATCGCAGCTTTCTTTAATATTAAATTATAATTTTATTCATATTAGTACTGACTGCGTATTTTCAGGTTTAAAAGGAAATTATTCAGACAATGATTATAAAGATGCTAAAGATTTATATGGTCTTTCAAAAAATTTAGGTGAAATTAAAAATGAAAATTCTTGCACTTTAAGAACATCAATTATAGGCCCCGAAATAAGTAAAAAAAAATTTGGTTTACTAGAATGGTTTTTATCACAAAACTCTAAAATAAAAGGTTATGACAAAGTGCTTTTTTCAGGATTAACCACTCTAGAGTTATCAAAAATAATTAAGAATTATTTATTTAAAAAAAATTTGTATAATCAAATACTAAATGTATCATCAAAACCAGTGTCAAAATATAGACTCTTAAAAATTATTAAAAAAGTATTTAAAAAAGATGTTGAAATTGAGAGATCTACTAAGATTAAATTAAATAGAACATTAAATTCAAAAAAATTTAAAAAAATCACAGGTTATAAGTGCCCTTCATGGAAAAAAATGATACATGAAATGTATTATAGTATTAAATATGAAAGAATTTAAAAATAAAACAATCTTAATTACAGGTGGTACAGGATCTTTTGGAGAGAGTTTATTAAATAAATATGCATATAAAAATATTTTTAAAGAAATTAGAATCCTTAGTAGAGATGAAAAAAAACAGGATGATTTAAGAAAAAAATTTAATAATAGTAAATTAAAATTTTTTATTGGTGATGTCAGAGATAGAGATAGCTTAGAATTATCAATAAAAAATTGTGATTTTATTTTTCATGCTGCTGCATTAAAACAAGTACCGTCATGTGAGTTTTTTCCAATGGAAGCACTGAAGACTAATGTCATAGGATCTAACAACGTTTTAGATGTAGCTATAAAACATAATGTTAAAAAAGTAATAATGCTCAGCACTGATAAAGCTGTTTACCCGATAAATGTTATGGGATTATCGAAATCTTTGATGGAAAAAAACTTAGTAGCTAAGTCGAGATTTTTAAAGAATAATGAAACTAAAATTTGTGGAACTAGATATGGAAATATAATTGCTTCTAGAGGTTCCGTAGTACCACTATTTACTAGTCAAATTTTAAAAAATGAATACGTAACATTGACAGATCCGAATATGACGAGATTTTTGATGGATGTGGATGAAGCAATAGATCTAGTTTTGTATGCATTTAAGAATGGAAAACAAGGAGATATTTTTGTCAGAAAAGCACCAGCTTGTACTATGATTAATCTTGTTAGAGCGTTAGAAAAAATTTTGAATAAAAAAGCAAAAATAAGAATAGTTGGCACAAGACACGGAGAAAAAACACATGAAACGCTAGTTTCTCAAGAAGAATTAAGAAATGTAGTCGAAAATAAAAATTTTTACAAAATTATTCCTGATAGTAGAGATTTAAATTATAAAAAATATTTCTCGAAAGGTAAAAAATATAAAATATTAGAGTCTTACAACTCAAGTAACACAATGATAATGAATATTGATCAAATAGTTTCAAAACTTAGATCTGCAAGATTATCGAAAGATTTATTTAATGTATAAAATATTGACACTTGTTGGTACAAGACCAGAAATAATAAAGTTGTCTTTAACAATAAAAAAATTAGATCATCTTTTTAATCACTATTTAGTACATACTGGTCAAAATTATGATTACGAATTGAATCAAATTTTCTTTAAAGATTTGAATATGAAAAAGCCTGATTTTTTTTTAAATTCAAAATCTAACACTCCGATAAGTACAATTTCAAAAATATTTGTCAAATTTGATAAATTATGTGAAAATATAAAACCTGATGCAGTAGTAATTCTAGGTGATACAAACAGTGCATTGGCAGCAATTGTTGCAAACAAAAAAAAAATTCCAATTTTTCACATCGAGGCAGGTAATAGATGTTTCAATAGAGATACTCCTGAAGAGTTAAATAGAAAATTAGTAGATCATGTTTCAGATATCAATCTTACTTACACTGAAATAGCTAAAAATTACCTTTTAAATGAAGGTATCTCACCTGACAAAGTAATTAAAGTTGGTAGCCCAATGCTAGAAATACTAAAATATTTTGAAACCAAAATCAATCAATCAAAGGTTTTAAGAAAATTTAAATTAAAAGAAGATGAATATATTTTAGTTTCAATGCATAGAGAAGAAAATGTAGATGACAAAGATAATTTAATTAAATTTTTAAGTATATTAAAAAACATTTCAAAAAAATTTAATAAGAAAATTATTTTTTCTACTCATTATAGAACCGAAAAAAATTTGAAAAAATATAAAATTAAAAAAAATAAAGACATTTTATTTTCAAAACCATTAAGCTTCACAGATTATTGTAAATTAGAAAAAAATTCTTTTGTGACTTTGTCTGATAGTGGAACAATAGTTGAGGAGAGTTCTATTTTAAATTTTAAAGCATTAAATTTAAGAGATTATACTGAGAGACTTGAAGGCATGAATGAGGCATCTGTTATGATGGTTGGTATAAATGAAAAGAAAATTATTTCAGCAATTAATATCTTAAAAAAAGATAATGTGAAATTAAAGATGGTAGATGATTATAATGTAACAAATTTTTCAAGTAAAATACCAAGACTAATTATAAGCTACTTAAATTCTGTTGAAAAAAAATGGAGATAATTAATTTTTTAAAAATTAATTCTAAAAATTTAGCTTTAAAGTTTATTGTATTTTCGTTTCCCTTAGCATTAGTATCAGGTCCATTAATTCCTGACTTAATTATATCACTTTCATCATTATTTTTTTTAATTTTTTTCTATAAAGAATTTTTTAATTTAATAAAAAAAAATTTGTTTATTAAAATTTTTTTTTTATTTTTTTTATATTTAGTAATAAACTCTTTTTTTTCTGATTTTATTTTAGTATCAATTAAAAGTTCGCTTACTTATATAAGGTTTGTGATATTTGTTTGTGTTATTTATTATCTTTACAATAGGTATCCAGATATAAAATATATTTTTTTTTTAGGTTTGCTATTTACCTTTATAATTCTTTGTATTGATGCGAACATTCAATATTTAACTGGAAGAAATGTTTTTGGTTTTGAGCCTCAAAAAGTACCTTTAAGAATTAGTGGTATGTTCAAGGATGAATTAATTTTGGGAAGTTTTTTGTCAAGATTGTTTCCATTATTGGTAGGCTTGTTTGTTTTATTTTTCCATAAAAAAAAATATTTCTTGCTAAATCTTTTTTTTTTAACTCTATTAGTAACCTTTACAATAATCATTTCTGCAGAAAGAACAGCAACTGCTTTGCATTTAATATCTATATTATTATTGATATTTTTTTTAGATATTAAAAAAAAATTTAAATTTTTTATTTTTATCTCATTATTGATTGTTAGTGCAATATTCATAAATTCCAATGTGCACGTGAAACATAGAGTAATTAATGAAACATTGCTTAATTCTGATAAAGCAAAATATGTTTTTAGTAAAGTTCATCATGCTCATTATCTCACAGCTATAAATATTTTTTTGGAAAAACCTCTCTTAGGATCTGGCGCGAAAACTTTCAGATACATATGCGATGAAGATAAGTATAAAGTTGACAGATTTAAAAAACCTTTTAATTTTTGGCAATTTAGCTGTTCAACGCATCCTCATAATTTATATATGCAATTACTTTCTGAAACTGGAATATTTGGTTTCATATTCTTGATGTGTTTTTTTATCTATATAATTGTTAATTTATTTAAAAAATTACCTAAAAGTATAACAGAAACATATTATAAGAAATCAATTTATATATGTTTATTCGTAAATTTTTTTCCTTTTGCACCATCTGGAAATTTTTTTAATAATTATGTCTCTATGATATATATTTTACCAATAAGTCTTATGCTTTTAAAAACGAAATTAATTAAATAATTTTATGCTCTATTTTATTTCCATAAGCATAATATTGAATTTTTTTTTGGTGATATTTTTTAATAACTTATCAAATGCTTTGGGTATTTTTGATGCACCAGATAATAAAAGAAAGTTGCATAAAAGTAATGTGGCATCAATCGGAGGAGTAATTTTTTTCTTTAATCTAGTTTTATTTTTTATTTTTATTTTATTTAATAACGAATTTATGAATGATTATAGATTGAAATTTTTAAACGGAAAAAAACAGTATTTTGTTTTTTTTATTTTATCATCTCTAATATTTTTTATTGGAATTATTGATGATAAGGTAAATTTATCAGCTCTTAAAAAGTCTATTTTATTTTTTATCATAATAGTTTTTTCAATAATTGATGAAAATATAACTGTTGATTTTATAACTTTTGAATTTTTTAATAATAAAATTTCCACAAATCAATTAGCATTCATTATATCCATGATATCGATTTTTTATTTTATGAATGCGATAAACATGTTTGATGGTATTGATGTACAAACGCCGTTATATCTAGTTTTAATATTTGTATTTCTGATGCTAAAGGGAGAAAAAATAGTTATTTTTTTATTAATCCCTGGAATATTTTTTTTGTTTTTAAATCTTAAAGGTAAATGTTTTTTGGGGAATTCTGGTAGTTATTTTTTAGGTTTTATAATTTCAATTATCTTAATAAAAATTAATCAGGCAAACCCTGACACTTTAACTTCTGAAGAAATATTAATTATGTTATCTCTACCATGTTTCGAATTATTTAGACTATTTTCAGAACGTATTATTAAACAACAAAGTCCTTTTGCAGGAGATCTAAACCACATACATCATCTTCTTAATAAAAAATTTAATACCCTTCATACATCATTGCTCACAAATGGATTTATATTTCTTCCACTTATAATTTCTCATTATTTAGAATTTAAAATTGTAGTATTTATTTTTCAGTTTATTGTTTATTATATTATTGTTTATAGATTTAAAAAATTTTGATTTCTACTTTTTAGGTGGATTATCTAAAATAATTACAAAATTTAATATTATTATTCCTATTACTATTGATACGAAATATAATGTAAACGGTTTACTTCCCTTGTGCTTGCTTTTTTTTGTAAAGAATAATTTACTATTAGCTTTAACACCATCAGGTGTTTCACCAAAATTCGATTCATAACTGCTAGTTATTTCTTCATTAATCGTATTTTGTGCATCAATTAAAAACTTTCTCAAATTATCTTCAAAATTTAAAATTTGATTTTCTTCTTGTAAATAAAAAGTTCTTAAAATGGAATAATCACCTTTTCTATCAATATCTAATTCACCTTTTTTGTTTATTTCTGAAATTATAAACTCAGATACCACATAATTTGTTAGGTATTTATAATATTGCTCTATGTTACTTTGTTTATCATGTCTTTGATAAACTCTATCAATCAAATACTTTGTATTTATATCTTCAGCAATTATAATTTTATAATTATTTATTGTTTTCTGTGGATAATTTAAAGAAAGAATAAAACCAACAGCAACGGATATTATTAGTGTTAATATATGATATCTAAAATTCTGTAAATTTAATCTAAATAGTTTACTTGGTGTCATTAAGTTTTGTTATACACATTTTTAATTTTTTCAAAAGATAATTTTGTGCAATAGTTTCATGCAAAATTATTTTAATTTCATATTAATTTTAATAATTAAGGACTAGGATCATTTAAGTGTTGTTTTTATATAAATTAAATATAATTTGAATTAAATCCCTTATATATGAAAGAACAGGATCATTACCAGATATGCGAAAATTGTGTCATGGACACATCTGATAGTGGAATATTTTTTGATGAAAATGGTATCTGCGATTATTGTTTAAATTTTCAAAAAAATATACAAAATTTTTTTTTTCATGGAAAAAATAAATCTAAAATTATTTCAGATTATTTTCTAAAAATTAAAAAAAATAATAAAAATAAAAATTATGATTGCTTAATTGGGATAAGTGGTGGTGTCGATAGCTGTTATTTAGCACACATATTAAAAACAAAATATAATTTAAGACCATTAGCGGTTCATGTAGATACTGGCTGGAATTCAAAAATTTCAGTTAATAATATAGAAAAAATTATTGATGGGCTTAATATTGATCTTTACACAGAGGTTATTGATTGGAAAGAAATGAGAGATTTGCAGCTATCTTTTTTTGAGGCAAATCATCCAAATTTAGATATTCCCCAAGACCATGCAATTTTTGCATCACTTTATAATTATGCTGTTAAAAATGATATAAATTATATTTTAACTGGTGGAAATTTTTCAACTGAATGTATTAGAGAGCCATTAGAATGGGCTTATCATGCATCTGATTTGAAACATATCAAAGAAATACATAAATTATTTGGTAAAGAGAAGTTAAAGAATTTTCCATTTTGCGATATTTTTACTTATAAAATTTTTTACAAGTATTTTAAGAATATAAATGTCTTTCAACCCTTAAATTATATTAGTTATAATAAAATCGAGGCAATTAATATTTTAGAGGAAAATTATAAATGGATAAAATACGCTAACAAACATTACGAATCAAGATTCACAAAGTTTTATGAAGGATATTGGTTAAGAAAAAAATTCAATTTTGATAAACGTAGAGCTCATTTTTCGAGCTTAATTTTAACCAATCAAATGACAAGACATGAAGCTATAAAAAAATTAAAAAATGAACCACTTGATGAAATTGATATTAAAAATGAATTCAAATTTGTATGCGAAAAGCTTGATATATCAGAGGATTATTTAGAAAATTTGATGAGAAGCGAAAACAGATCTTTCAAAGATTATAAATCTAATTATAAATATATTCAATTTTTTGTTAAGTTGTTAAGATTAATTGGTTGGGAGAGAAGAATAATAAGGTGATAGGAATCATAGATTATGGAATGGGCAACATAAATGCATTCAAAAATATTTATAATGAGAATGGCATTGATATTAAAATAATAAATAATTTTGATAATTTTGATACAGATTTGAAAAAAATTATTCTTCCAGGCGTAGGATCTTTTGATTATACTATAAAATCTCTTAAAAAACATGGATTACTAGAAGTTGTTAATAAATTTATTAAAAATCCAAATAACTTATTTTTAGGAATTTGTTCGGGTATGCAAATATTATGCGAGAAAAGTGAGGAAGGATCAGAGTTAGGAATGGGAGTGTTTAATCAAAAAATAAAAAAATTTAGGGATATAATAATTCCACATATGGGCTGGAATACTGTAGGTATATTGAAAAAAGATCCCCTGCTTCATGAAATTCCCAATAATTCTGAATTTTATTTCCTACATTCTTTTTATTTTAATAATATTGATTCAGAAGATACACTTTGTAGTACAAATTATAATTATACTTTTTCAAGTATTGTAAAGAAAAGTAATGTTTATGGAATACAATTCCATCCAGAAAAAAGTCACGAATTTGGAAAAAAAATTTTAATAAATTTTTATAATATTTAATGTTAAGGGCAAGAATAATTCCCAGCCTACTAATTGATGAAAATGGCAATTGTATTCAAACGAAAAATTTTAACCAAAGAATATATGTTGGAGATATACTTAATAATGTACGCATATTTAATGAGAAACAAGCCGATGAATTGGTAATATTTGATATTGATGCATCTAAAAAAAAAAAAGAACCAAATTTTAAAATTTTAAAAAAGATTTCTTACGTTTGTAGAATGCCTCTTTGTTATGGTGGTGGAATAAACTCATTAGATCAGGTTAAAAAAATTATAAGTTACGGTGTAGAAAAAATCAGCATATCATCCAATATAAAAGATACCGAACTAATAAGTGAAATATCGAAAGTTATTGGATCTCAATCAAATGTAGTATGTGCAAATATTAAAATCATAGATAAAAAATATTACGTAATAAATTATTCTACAAATAAAATTTTGTGGGATGATATAAAACTTTTTTTAGATGACATGAATAATTGTGGAGTTGGTGAGATTATTTTTAATTTTATTGATAAAGATGGAACCATGAATGGGTATGATATTTCGTTTTTAAAGCATTATATGAAATATATTAAGGTGCCATTTACAATTTTAGGTGGGGCGGGTAGCAAAAATCATTTAAAAGAACTTATTAACATCAATCCAACTATTGGAGCAGCCTGCGGAAGTTTTTTTACTTTCAAGGGAGCAAAAAATGCAATTTTGTTAAATTATTTAAACTCAGAAGAAAAAAAACAATTAATAAATAAATTTGATTAATGAAAAACATTATTTCAATTTTTTTAAAAATAATAAAAAATTTTTTGTCATTAAAAAAAGAATTTATAGTATTGCAGTGTCACCACCCCAAATTATATTGTGATAATACAAGATTTTTGTTTGAATATTTGAGCAAAAAAGGATTTGAAAATTGTTATTGGAATACTAGTTCAAAACAGGTTTCAGATTATTTTAAAAAAAAAAATTTTAAATATATTAATAAATCTGAAAATTTTATTAAATTTTTATTTGTAGTTTTTAAAACCAAAATGGTTATTGATACTGGAACAAAATATTTTAATCCTTTAAATTTGATCTCAAGTGACAGAGATATTATAAAGATATCAACTTATCATGGGTTTGGACCAAAATCAGTTCCTTATTCAAAAAAAAATCATTTTCTTAAAAATATTGAAAAAAAAAACCATCAATCATTTGATTATATTAATTTTACTTCAACATTTGTAAAAAATAAATTCATTAAAAATTTTAATTTAGAAAAAAATAAGTGTTTAAATTTTGGCTTTCCAAGAATAGATATTATAAAAAATAATAAAAAAATAAATACATTCTCATATTTAACAAATCTCAACATTTCTGATCCTAAAATAATTTTATATACCCCTACATGGAGACCTTATAAAATTGAGTTTCCATTAAATTATATGATAGGAATGAATTATCAAAAGTTTGAAAAGTTCTTAAAAGATAGAAATTTATATTTTTTTTATTCACAACACTCGATACAAAATTTTAAAAATAAACCAAAAAATTTTTCAAGAATTATACCTATAGACCATTTTAAATATCCATTATATGACCCAACTTTATTTATGAAGGAGGTAAAAATATTATTAAATGATTATTCAGCAACCTCTACTGAATTTTCAATTTTAAAAAAACCTCAATTATTCTTTATGCCAGATTTTAAACGATATAATGAATATAAAGGGTTTTTAGAAAATTATAAAAAAAATCTAATTGGATTTGAAATCAAAAATTATAAATCATTAATTTATTATATTGATAGATGTTTGAGGAGCAAAAAGTTTTACACTAATAATTTTAATAATAAACTTTTAAAATATAAAAAAAAGTATTATGAAAGATATAGTATCAATTCTTGTAAAAAATTTGAAAATTTTATTAAAAATATTAAAAAAGTATAATGAAAAAAAATATAATTATTGTTACCGGAGGTGCTGGATTTGTAGGTTCAAATTTAATTTCCATATTACTTAGAAAAACAAAATTCAAAATTTTTAGTCTAGATAATTATTCAACAGGTAATAAAAAAAATCATATTAAGAGTAATAGAGTTGTATATTTAAAATCTGATACAAAAAATATTTTTAAAACACTAAAAAAACATGTTCACAAAATTCATTCACTTTTTCATTTTGGAGAATTTTCTAGAATTTATCAAAGTTTTCTTAAAATGAATGAGTGTATAACTTCAAATTCTGTTGGTACACATGAAGTTTTTAATTTCTGTTTGAAAAATAAAATAAAATTAATTTATTCAGCGACATCTGCAAGTATTGGCAATAATGGTTTAGACAAAAATTTATCTCCTTATGCATTTACAAAAGCTAAAAATCTTGAACTATTAGAAAACTTAAAAAAATGGTTTAAATTTAAATATGAGGTAATATATTTTTATAATGTTTATGGACCAAATCAAATTAAAACTGGAACCATGGCTACAGTCATTGGAATTTTTGAAAATCAATTTAAAAATAATAAACCTTTAACAATTGTAAAACCAGGGACTCAAACTAGAAGATTCACTCATATAAATGATACAGTTGAAATTTGCTATTATGCTTGGAAAAAAAATAAATGTGAACACTACAGTATATCTAACAAAAATAGTTATAGTATAATTCAAGTTGCTAAAATGTTTAAATCAGAATTTAAATTTTTACCTCAAAGGCCAGGGGAGAGATATGCTTCAGCATTAGCAAGCATGAATTTATCTAATAAAATTAATAAACATTTTGGTTCTATAAAATTAAAAAATTACATAAAAAATATTATAAATTAGAGTTAATAAAGGTATTTTTTCTTTGTTTACAATATTAATTAAATAGGTATAACACTACCGCCGGTGATTATTGCGCGAGTGTTATACCCGATTCCATTCCGAACTCGGAAGTCAAGCCTTGCAGCGCCGATGGTACTTTGTCTTAAGGCATGGGAGAGTAGGTCATCGCCGGCTAAAAAAAATTATGAAAATTAAAAGCTCATTAAAGTCAATTAAGAAAAGAGATCTTAACTCAAAATTAGTTAGAAGACGTGGAAGAGTTTACGTTATCAATAAAACTAACCCAAAATTTAAAGCAAGACAAAAATAATTTT
>MDTE01038503.1_pt1 | contig 36814 bp, 44 predicted proteins | sample 811231 | NCBI WGS metagenome assembly MDTE01 (sample SAMN05326651, study PRJNA326480) | marine metagenome | isolation source: seawater | place: Indian Ocean: Red Sea | collected 2010 | reverse complement strand
TACGTGATCCTCTTTTGTCCATCCTGCTGTTTTTCCTTTTAGTAAATGTGCTTTGTCATACCAACTACTATAGGGCCCGCTAAGATTTTCCATTTCATTAGTTTTGAAACTTAACAATATTGCCTGTTTAATCCATTGATTGACAATCCATTTGTCATTTTTTTTTTCAGCAACTCTAATTTTGCCTGTATCTAGAAGATTTATAACTTCATTTATTGCATCAGGAAGTTCGCCTTTAGTTTTGGGGCTAATTTCTTCAATTTTTTCCCAATTATTTTCAATGATTTTTTTTAGTTGGTTGTTATCCATTTTTGTAAAAATTCTTTAAGGTTGTTAGTCATATAATCAATTTTTTTAGATCTTCCATTTAATTCTTTATCTAATTTTTTATTATACACTTGCACTGTTTTAAGTCCAAGTTTTGAAGCAGTAATTAAATTCTGTGGAATATCATCAAATAAAATAGCTTTATAAGTTTTTACTTTATAAGTATTTATAAGTTTTTTATAAGTTATAACATTTGGTTTTGGAATGTAATCCATTTTTTTTATATCAAAAATGTCATAAAAAACATTATCAAGTTTTAATTTATTTAATATTTTTTCAACATATGCCATATCTGCATTAGTAAAAATAATTTTTTTTTTAGCTATTTTTTTAATTAATTTATTTAACTTTTCATCCGGTTTAACAACATCAAAATTTATGTCATGAACAAAATAAAGAAATTCCTCTGGTTTTATTTTGTGATTTAACATTAAACCGTGAAGAGTTGTTCCATTTTCAATAAAATATTTTTTTTGTAAAAATTTAGCTTCTTTAATATTTATATTTAATTTTTTAGTAATATATAAACTCATTCTTTCATGAATTTGATCAAATATTCCAGAATTTGCACAGTATAGAGTATTATCTAAATCAAAAAACCAGTGATCAAAGTTTATAGTGTTATTTTTTTCCAATTAATGTTCCAACGCCCTTTGTTGTAAAAATTTCTTTTAATAATAATTTTGGAACTCTACCATCCAATATTACAGCTGCTTTTGCGGATTTTTTTACTGCATTTAAGCACGTTTCAACTTTTGGTATCATTCCTCCTTTAATAATTTTTTTTTTATTAATATTCTGGCTTTTTTCAGAGTTATTTCTTTTATTAATTTATTTTTTTGATCCATAACACCTTTTATATTTGTTATAAAGTAAAATCTAGTTGCAGAAAGGGCAGATGCTAGTTCTCCAGCAACTGTATCAGCATTAATATTGTAAATTAAATTCTTATTTTTTGAACCAAGGCTAGCAACTATTGGTATATAATTTTTTTTCAGCAATTTTTTAATTATATTTATTTTTATTTTTTTTGGTCTGCCTACGAAACCAAGTTCTTTATTTATTTCTTCAACTTTTATAAAAGAATTTTTATTTCCCGGTAGACTTATAGCTTTTCCACCAGCATCTTTAATTAACTTAACTATTTTTCTATTTATTCTATTAATTAAAACATCTTTAACGACTTTCATTGTTTCTTTATTTGTTACACGTAAACCATTAATAAATTCAGTCTTAATTTTTTTTTTAATTAATGTTTCTGATATTTGAGGGCCACCTCCATGAACAATAACTAAATTTATACCTAATTTTTTTATAAGGCATATATCTTTTGCAAAATTATTTGCTAAATACTTGTCAGTTAAGGCATTTCCGCCATATTTAATTACAAATGTTTTATTTTTAAATTTTTTTATATATTTTTCAGCTTCAGAAAATGATAAAACATCTTTTAGATAACTTTTTTCATTTTTGGAAAGAAATATTGTCAATTTTAATAATTATATAAATGTTTTTTTATTATTTTTTATTTTTTTTCCATTCTTTTTTTTATTAACATTTGTTGGCCCATGCTTAATACATTATTTGCGGTCCAATAAATAACAAGTCCTGATGGAAAAGGAGCAAGTATAAATGTAAAAAAGATTGGTAAAAACATAAAAATTTTTGCTTGCATAGGATCTGTCGGTTGAGGATTCAATTTTTGTTGAATCCACATTGTCAGTCCCATAATTATTGGCCAAATACCAATATTAATAATTTTTGGTAAAAAATTAGGGTCATAAGGTAGAAGCCCAAAAAGATTTAATACTGAGGTTGGGTCAGCAAGAGATAGATCTTCAATCCATAAATAAAAAGGAGCCTGTCTCATTTCTAAACTTACAAAAAGTATTTTATAAAGTGCAAAAAAAACAGGTATTTGAATTAATATAGGAAGGCAAGATGCAGCGGGATTGACTTTCTCTCTTTTGTATAATGCCATCATTTCTTGATTAAGTTTAACTTTATCATTTTTATATGTTTCTTTAATCCTCATTAATTGAGGTTGTAGTTCTTTCATTTTTTGCATTGCGATATATGATTTGTTTGCAAGAGGAAAAAAAATTAATTTAATTAATAAAGTAAGTAATATTATAGAAAGACCAAAATTTCCAAAAATATTTTTAAAAAAAATTAAAATATATAAAAAAGGTTTTGTTAAAAAATAATACCAGCCAAAATCTATTGCAAAATCTAATCTCGGAATAGAATATTTTTTCTCATATTCATCTAGTATTTTGATTTCCTTTGCACCAGCATATAATAGATTTTGTATAGTTATTGATTTGTTTGAAGGGATTTCAATTATTCCTCCTTTATAATCAACCTGATATTTTTCTTTATTATTTTTCGTATAAAATTGGTATCTTGCAACAACATTTGCATTTTGATTGGGTATTAATGTTGCTAGCCAATATTTATCAGTAATACCAAACCATCCACCTTTTGATTTATATTCAATTGGTCCGATATTTTTTTTTAAATCTTTATAATCTAATTCTTCTAATACATTATCAATAACTCCAATTGGCCCTTCGTGCAGAATGAAAAATCCTTGAGTATCTGGAGTATCAGTTCTGCTAATTTTTGCAACTGGGCTTAAATTTATATTTTTTTCTGTATTATTTGTAACCTTTTGTTTAATAGAAAACATGTAGTTTTCATCAATAGAAATTTCTTGTTCAAATTGAATGCCTTGGTTATTTTTCCAGGTAAATACAGCGGCATCATTATTTGTTATTTTTTTTGAATTTGTAGACCAAATGCTTTGATCATTGGGTAAATCAAAGTTTTCTTCAGCAGATGCTTTTATCCAGCCAAAATTAGAAAAATATCCACCCTTAGCTAAGCTTGGTTTAAATAAAGTAACAAATTTACTATCATTTTTTAATGTTTCTTTATAATTTTTTAAAATAAGATTATCAATTTTTAGACCTTTTAATGATATTGAACCTTTTAATTTTGGAGCATCAATTTCAATTCTTTCATCTTTATTTAATGCATCATTTATTTCTAGATAATTTTCCAATCCTTCTTCTAGGTTATTAAAACTGTTTTTTGTTAAATTTTCAGAAAGTTCAGCGTTTTTTTTTCTTTCTGCCTCCTTTTTCATTCTTGGGGCTTCAAAAAAATATTGAAATCCTAATAGTATTAGAAGTGATAGTACGATAGCTAATATTAAATTACTTTGTTCTCTCATTTTATTTATTTTTTTCCATCAACAGGATCATAACCCCATTTTCCGAATGGATTACATTTTAATAATCTAATAATACTTTTGTAAATGCCAATTATAGGCCCGTATTTTGATATAGCTTCTATAGCATATTGACTGCAGGTTGGCGTAAATCTACATGTGCCTCTATAAAAAAATGGCGAAAAAAAACGATAAATTTTTAGAATATAAATAAGAATATTAATTAATAATTTATTTAACATAATTTTATTTTAAAATTTTAATTAAATCATTTTTTAGTTCTTTATAATCCATAGTAGTGCTTTTTTTATTTGCTATTATTATATAATCGTAATTTTTTTTTAAGTAATTATTTAATATTTCTTTTGTAATTGCTCTAAAACGTCTTTTAATTTTATTTCTTAATACTGAATTTCCAATTTTTTTTGTGATAGTAAAACCAATTCTAGTAATATTATTTTCTATTTTATCTTCTATATTTCTTTTATATTTTTGCAAAATAAAACCTTTTGTAAAAATTTTTTTACCTTTTTTTGAAATTTTTATAAAATCAACTCTTTTTTTTATTGTTTTAAGAAGAATTGTTGACATTAATTTATTAAGCAGAAAGTTTTTTTCTTCCTTTATTTCTTCTTCTAGATAAAATTAATCTACCATCTTTAGAAGCCATTCTTGTTCTAAATCCATGTTTATTTTTTCTTTTTCTTTTACTAGGTTGGTATGTTCTTTTCAATTTTATAAATTCTAAAATAAATTAGTTAATTATTTATTATATTTATAGATTAATTTGATATTAAATATACAAAAAAATTTATTAATATGATATAGCTAAACCATCTCTTCTTTGATCAGCAATTCCTAAAATTTTTTTATTTTTTAATTCAAAGCCGTTTAAACCACTATTTAGTTCTTTTTCAATAATTGGATGCCCTATATTTATTAAATATTTTTTAATTTTTTTATCAAATTTATTCTTTTCCAAAATAATATTATTGTTAGAAATAGTGAAATTTGGGAAATTTACAGCCTGTGAAATATTCATTTTCCAATCTATCACTCCTATAATTGTTTTTATCACATACATTATTATAGATTTACCGCCTGGAGAACCTATAACCATTCTAATATTATTATTTTTATCAAAAATTATAGTTGGAGACATTGAACTTAAAGGTTTTTTATTACCTTCAATTATATTATTTTTAAATAAATCTCCTTCAATTTTGAAATTAAAATCACTTAATTGATTATTTAATAAGAAACCACCAGCCATCAATCTTGATCCAAATGAATTTTCAATACTTGATGTTATAGATGCTACATTTCCTTCTTTATCAATTATAGAAAAATGTGTAGTTGATGTAGGAATAAAATTTTCTTTTAAATCATATCCAAGAATCTTTTTTTTGTTTATTTTTCTTGATTGTTTTTTTAAATATTTTTTTGATGTTAATTCTTTTATTTTTTCTTCTGAAAATTTAGTATCTCCTAAATATTTATATCTATCTTTATAAGATAATTTGCTTGCTTCTAATATTAAATGAATATCTTCTTTTATTGTTTTTTTAGATAATTTAAATTCTTCAAGTATTCCTAAAATTTGTAAAATACTAATTCCACCCGCACTAGGAAGTGATGGGCCACAAATTTTATATTCTCTGTATTTTCCACACAATGGAGATTTTTTTTCGGCTTTATATTTTTTTAGATCATTTAAACTTATCACTCCTTTTTTTATTTCAGAATTTTTTATTGCATAAACAATTTTTTCAGCAATTATTCCTTCATAAAAACCTTTAGATTTTTTTTTAGAAATTATTTTTAAAGTTTCGCTAAAATCTGTGTTTTTTAATACACTTTTATTTTTTATATCAAAGTATTTTCTATTTTTTGTAAAAATATTTAAATATTTATCTTTTTCTATTGCGTTTCTCATTCTTTTTGAAATTTTAAACCCATTATTTGCAAGTTTTATTGTAGGTACAAATAATTCTTCCCAATTTAATGACCCATGGTTTTTATGTGATAATTCTAACATTGAAATTAGTCCTGGAACTCCTATTGACAAGCCACCTATAGCATTTTCATAAAATTTTAAAGGATTACCATTTTTATCTAAAAAAAATTCTTTTTTTATTTTTTCAGGCGATGTCTCTCTTCCATCATAAAAATTTAAAGTATTTTTTTTTTTATCAAAATATAATAGGAAACCGCCACCGCCAATTCCAGAAGACATAGGTTCAACTAAATTTAATGCCATTTGTGCAGCTATTACAGCATCCATAGCATTTCCACCTTTTTTTAAAGTTTCCATTCCTATTTTTGATGCTAAAGGATGTGAAGTAGTAACTAAAGAATTTACTTCTAAAGTATTAGATATTTTAGTAAAAGATAAAAAAAGTATTAAAATGCAGATTTTTTTTATTAATTTAAACAATTTTTTATTAAACCTAAAATAGTTATAATTATATTAAAATGAAATTGAAAAATAAAATTACAAAATTTTTTAATAATCCAGAACCTATAGTAGGATTAACTGCTTATTCATTCAATATGGCTAAATTGTTAGACAAATATGTTGATTTCATACTTGTTGGCGATAGTTTGGCAATGACCTTATATGGTATGAAAAATACGCAAAAAGTTACAGTTGATATGATGATTAGGTGCGGGGAAAGCGTTTGCAGAGCTGCTAAAAATACTATTGTTGTTATTGATTTGCCACGTAATAGTTTTGAAAAGTCGCCAATTCAAGCTTATGAAACAGCTTCAAAGATAATTAAAAAGACGGGATGTTATGGTGTTAAAATAGAAGGAGGTAAAGAAATATCAAAAACCGTCTCTTTTTTAACTAAAAAAGGAATCCCTGTTATGGGGCATATTGGGTTGTCACCTCAGTCTATAAGTGATTTTAAAAAAATAAAAATTAAAGGTTTTAAAAAAAAAGAAGAGAGTAAATTAATTCAAGATTCGATCTCTTTATCTAAAGCGGGTGTCTTTGCATTAGTAATTGAAGCTGTAGCAGAAAAAGCAGCTAAAGCAGTAGCTAAAGAAATGATGAAAAATAAAGAAAAGTTTGTTCCAACAATTGGTATAGGAGCTAGTAAATATTGCAGTGGTCAGATTTTAGTTACAGACGATATGTTAGGATTGACTTCCAAATTAAATAATAAAAAGATGCCAAAATTTGTAAAAACTTATCAGGATGATAACATTGAATTATCAGTAAAAAAGTTTTGTTCTGATGTTAAAAATAATATTTTTCCTGATATAAACTATTGTTATAGTGATAAAGAAAAATCTTCTAATAATATTACTTATTTAAAGTTTGCTAGAAAAAAGTGACAAAATTAAAAATAATTAATGATTCAAATATTTTAAAAAAACTTATTCAAGGATATAAATTAAAAAAAAAGAAAATTGGATACGTTCCAACTCTTGGAGCATTACATGATGGCCATTTAGAATTAATAAGATTAGCAAAGAAAGAATCTGATATTGTTGTAGTTAGTATTTTTTTAAATCCTTTACAATTTAATTCAAAAAATGATTTTAAGAAATATCCATTAAAATTAAAGTCAGACAAAATAAAGATTAATAAAGAGGGAGTCGATGTTTTATATTTACCAACATTAAAGGAAGTTTTTTCATTTAAAAAAATTAAAAAAATCAAAGCATCAAATATAGCAAATAAGTTATGTGGAAAATTTAGAAAAGGACATTTTGATGGTGTTGTTACAGTTTTAAAATTATTATTTAATCAAGTTTCACCTAATTTTGTTTTTTTAGGCAAGAAAGATTTTCAACAAATTTTGGTTATAAAAGATCTTATTCTAAAGTATAAATTAAAAATAAAGATTATTTGCGTAGAAACTGTTAGAAGTAATAGTGGCTTAGCGCTATCTTCAAGAAACTTGTTGTTAACTAAGAAACAAAAAAAAATTGCTCCTTTTTTATTTAAAATAATAAAAAAGATTTCACTTGATGCAAAAACTAATCTAAAAGATCTTAATAAGTTAAAGATTAAAGGAAAGAAACAATTAATTAATTATGGTTTTACTAAAATAGATTATTTAGAAATTTATAATGAGAACAATCTTTCAAGAAAAAATATAAATAAAAATAATTTAAGAGTCTTCGCTGCAGTATTTTTAGGTAAGACTAGATTAATTGATAATTATAAAAATTAAAATTAATTACTGTACATATATATGAACTTCAGGAACAACGACGTCACCGCTAGTTTTAGCTGATAGAGCAACTTTTTTTGATGGTAATCCAAAACTAACCATGCTTCTAAGAACTCTTTCTGCATATTTTTTAACTTTAGATGAATTAATTCTTGTTTCACCTTCATTTTTTCCAATAGGTGATACTGCTACTAATCCAAATGTAGCATCAGGTTTTTTATCTACTGTTACTCCAATAGCATCAAATAAAGTTTTTTCATAATTAATATCTGGATCATCAAATCTAATAACAACAAGAGGAAGACCTGAGATATTAATTTTTGGAGCATCCAATTGTTGATCTGGCGGGCCTGCTTCAGCTAAAGCTTGAGCTGCAAGAAAAGATCTATTTAGGATTCCAGTACCCATAGATTCTCCGTTTCTAATTGCAACAGCCAGAACTAGCATATTTTGATTTTCAATTTTGGTAAATCCTGCTTGTCTAGAAATTTCTTCTGTGATTTCATTAATAAGTCTTGCAATGTCTATTTCTAATTTTTCTGTATCATCTTCTAGTAGCTCTAGTTGTCTATGATCTTGATCTATAGCTCCAGCTAAACGAAGTGTTTTATTAATAGTACTTTTTAATAATGCAACTACACCTGCATCAGCATTTACTTTTTGGTTCAAAAGATTAATTTCACGCATATATGCTTCAATATTATCTAGCTCTGTTTGAGCTTGATCATATTGTCTCACGAGTACAGGGTTGCCGGGCGTAGTTCCTAATTGTAATTTAGTATTAACTGCTGCAACTGTTCCATAAAATTGTGTAGATGCGCCATAAACTCTTGATTTAACCTCTTCATACGAATCTCTGTGTATATTAAAAGCTTCTATAACAGCAGAAAAATCTTCTCTTAATGCTGGAATTTTTTGGCCTACAAATGTTCCACTTGGGTCAGATGTTAATTGTTCGCCTCTTGAAACGCTATTATCATCTTCAATTGAACCAGCATCAGGCATTAGTTCTTCATCATCAATTAATATTGAAGGCTCTTCTATTGTTTCTTCAGGAATCTGTTCTAAATCAGCTACTGTATCTACTTTGCCTTTTCTATCTAACAGACCACAGTTAGCTAGTGAAATTATTGATAAAAAAATTATAAATCTATAAAGCATGCCCGACACAAAAAATTAATATAATTATATAATACTATTAATAATATACTATTATTTATTGTTTTTAAAAAAAGAAAACAATATTAATTGTTGTAATTTTACAACACTAAATATAAATGTAAATAAGAATTTACTTCATAAATTTTATGAAAAAGAAAAAATTAGGTATTATAAAAACTTTTGTTCATGGAAAAGAAAAAAGCATCATATGTCATGATATGAGAAAGTATGTTTGGGATAGATATAATAAAATTGAGAAAAAAAAAAAAAATAAGCGCCCGTAGCTCAATTGGATTAGAGCGCTTGACTACGGATCAGGAGGTTGGGAGTTCGAGTCTTCCCGGGCGCACCATATTTATTATTTAATTATAAATTAATTTGTAACTTTATTTAAAATGGATGTTAAATTGTTTGATGATGGTGAAACCATAGATGAAAAATGTTTTTCAAGCTTACCTTCTTTATTGATAACAAATTTATAAAAATTCCATTTTGGCTTAGCTTTATAATTTTTATTTAACCATTTAAAAAAAGGATGAGCATTTTCTCCAATAACATTATTTTTTTTTGTAAGATCAAAAGTAATATTAAAATTTACCATACAAAATTTTTTTATATCTTCTTCATTACCAGGTTCTTGATTAAAATTATCTGATGGTATTCCAATAACTATTAAACCTTTATTTTTATAATTTTCATGTATTTTTTGAATACCTGTGTATTGTGATGTAAATCCACATTTTGATGCAGAATTAAAAATTAGTAATGGTTTACCTTTAAATTGTGATAAAGGGAAATTATTACCATCAATATCTGTAAAAGTAAAATCATAAGCTGACCCTGGAATCTCACGAGTATTTGTTATATTATTTTTGAAAAAACCAAAAAATATAACCAATAAAATTAATATTATTTTTTTTTTAGAATACATTTTAAAAATAAAAACATCATTGAATTTATATAGTTTATTATAATATATTGGAAATACTTTTTGTATTTTTTTAATTAAATGGACCTATCTTTTTTAAATATTTTTAAAGATTCATATCAGAATTTTGCAAATATAATTGTTATTTTGATGGTTAGTTTTTTTGGATGGAAGGGAATTTCTTCATTAATAAAAAAAAAACTAAATAGTTTAGAAGATTCAAAAAATGAGGCACAATCACAAAGAATTGATACTCTTTTTAGGATATTAAAAAATTTTATTTCTATAGCAATTTTAATAGTTACTGTAATGCTTATTCTAGCTGAGCTAGGAATTGAAATTGGTCCATTAATTGCAGCAGCGGGAGTAGTTGGTTTAGCCGTAGGTTTTGGAGCACAAACTTTAGTTAAAGATATTATAACTGGCTTATTTATTATTTTAGAAGGACAAATTACAATTGGAGATATCGTTGAAGTAGCTGGTCATTCTGGCAGGGTTGAAGCAATAACAATAAGAACTGTCAGATTAAGAGATGTTAATGGTCATTTACATGTTGTACCTTTTAGTGAAGTAAGAACAGTAAAAAATATAACGCAAGACCAAGATTATCATAGTTTCGAATTAGGCGTTTCTTATAATGAAGATGTGGATAATGTTATTGAAATAATAGAAAAAATTGGTTTAGAACTACAAAAAGACAAGGATTTTAAAACAAAAATTAATGGAGAAATTGAAGTGTTCGGCCTAGATAAATTTGAAGATTCTGCAATTATTATAAAAGGAAGAATACCAACGGTTCATAAACAGCAGTGGTTAGTTAGAAGAGAATTTAATAGAAGAATAAAAATAGCTTTTGATAAGAATGGTATTGAAATACCTTTTCCACAAAGAACTATTTCTTATCAAAAAAAAGAAAAAAAAGTTGTTAAAAGAAAAAGAAAAATAAGACACTTTACAGCTGGCTCTGAAGATGATTAATTAGATCCGTTATTAGCATATTTCTCTAAATTTATTAGTTCATTTTCATTACTAATATTTATTATTTGCTTTGAAGTATCATAATTAAAACCAGCCTGTGACAACTTAATTAATTTTTTTTCTTTATCATTTTTATCTGTTTTTTTTAAAGTAATAATTTTTTTTTTCTTAGCAAAAATTATTGCAGAAGCCAATTCATGATTAAAAAAATTTTTATTTAAACTTTCAATAGCATTATCGATATTTTTATTAGAAATGTTTTTTTGTTTTAATTTAAATTTTATTTTCTTTTTTGAATAGCCTTTATATACATAATTGAGAACAATATTTTCAGAAAATTTTTTATCATCAATTAATCCAATTTTTTTTAGTTTATTTATTACAATTTTGATAAGTTCAAATTTTTCTTCTGGATTAGTTTTAAAAAAGAAACAAGACTTAATTATTCTTCTTTTTAGTATATTAATTAATTGGCTTTCTGATGATGAATATTTTTCTAAATATTTTATTGCAGAAATTTCTAGGTAATCTAACGTAATTTTTTTTGGTATTCTTTTTTTCATATAAAAAACTAATTATATTTGATATATAAAAAAATAAAAAAAAATGTTTAATACTAAATTAAATAATTCGTCAACAAATTGGTTAGGTTTGTGGACTTTGTTTCACAAAGAAACTGCAAGATTTCTTAAAGTGTTTTATCAAACAGTTTTAGCGCCTGTTGTTACTAATGTTTTATTTTTAACTGTTTTTTTAATTGTTATTGATAGAGATGATTTAATTATAGGCGGTGTAAATTATCCAGAGTTTCTTGTTCCAGGATTAATTATGATGCAGATTTTACAGAATGCTTTTATGAACACAACTTCATCAATTATGATTGCTAAAGTTCAGGGAAATATAGTTGATTTACTTTTACCTCCGCTTTCTAGTTTAGAGCTTACAGTCGCACTTAGTTTTGGCGGAGTCGCAAGGGGACTGGTTGTAGGTTTTGTAAGTACAATAGTTTTATATTTTTTTATAGATATGAAATTTGTAAATTTTTTTTATATAATTTTTTTTTCATTTTCAGGCTCTTTATGCCTTAGTTTACTTGGAATAATGGGAGGGATATGGAGTGAAAAATTTGATCATATGGCAGGATTAACAGCGTTTATTATAACTCCTTTAACTTTTTTATCCGGTTCATTTTACTCTATTGAAAAATTACCTATATTTCTAGAATATATAGCTAAATACAATCCAATATTTTATTTTATTGATGGATTTAGAGCGGGTTTTATAAATCATTCAGATGTTCCTATCATAAATGGAATTGTTGTATGTATAGTATTAAATACCATATTATTCTACTTAGTTTATAAAATGTTTAAATCAGGATATAAGTTAAGAACTTAGAATATAAATAATGCAATCATCAGTTTTATCTACATATAAAAGATCTCATCTTTCTTTTGAAAAAGGAAAAGGTTCATATCTTATAACGAAGAATGGAAAAAAATATTTAGATTTTGCTAGTGGTATTGCAGTAAATTCTTTAGGCCATTGTAATGAAGAATTAGTTAAAACTTTAATAAAACAGTCAAAAAAGATTTGGCATATTTCTAATGCTTTTAATATAACAGAGCAAGAAATTTTAGCTAAAAAACTAACAAAATTAACTTTTTCTGATAAGGTTTTTTTTTGTAATTCTGGCGCAGAGTCAGTAGAAACAGCTATAAAAATTGCTAGAGCATATTTTCAAATCTTTAAAAAGAAAAAAAAATTTAAAATTATAACAGTTAAAGGTTGTTTTCATGGTAGAACAATTGCAGCTATTTCTGCATCTGGACAAGAAAAAATGATTAAAGGTTTTGAACCTTTATTAGACGGATTTGTCCAAGTTGATTTTGCAGATCATAAGAATTTTGAAAAAGCTATTGATAATAAAACAGCTGCGATAATGGTTGAGCCTATTTTGGGAGAAGGTGGAGTTAAAATTATCCCTAATCAATGTTTAGAAGGTTTAAGAAATCTTTGTAATAAAAAAAAAATTTTATTAATTTTTGATGAGGTACAATGTGGAATAGGTAGAACCGGAAAATTTTTTTCATATCAATGGTCAAAAATTAAACCAGATATACTTGCAACTGCAAAAGGAATAGGAGGTGGATTCCCGATAGGAGCATGTCTATTAACCAATAAAATAGCAAAAGGTATGAACCTGGGTAGTCACGGATCTACTTTTGGAGGGAATCCTTTAGCATGTGCTGTAGCAAATAAAGTTGTTGATATTATTTCAAAGAAAAAATTTTTAGATAATATAAATAAAAATTCTATTTTTTTTATTAATGAATTAGAAAAAATAAAGAAAAGTTTTAATAATATAATTGAAGAAATTAGAGGTATAGGTTTTTTATTAGGTATAAAAAGCAAAATTAATAATGTTTTATTTATAGAAAAATTAAGAAATAATGGTTTATTAGTTGTTGGAGCTAGTGATAATGTTATAAGAATTTTACCTCCATTAAATATTTCTAGAAAAGATCTTATAGTTGCTATTAAAATAATAAAAAAAACTTGTAATGAATTAAATAAATAAAATGAAAACAAATATAAAACATTTTCTTGATTTAGAACAAATTGATGAAGTTGAATTAAGAAATATTATAGATTTATCAAAATCGTTTAAACAAGGAATTACTTCAGGACAAGATACACTTAAATCAAAAACACTTGGTTTAATTTTTGAAAAACCATCAACTAGAACAAGAGTCTCATTTGAAATTGCAATGTATCAATTAGGAGGTAATGTTACCATTCTTGAACAAGAAAAAACTCATTTAGGAAGAGGGGAAACTATTTCTGATACTGCAAAAGTCTTATCGAGATATATAGATATCATTGTTTATAGAACTTCCTCACCTGAAAAATTATATGAATTAGCAAAGTATTCTGATGTGCCTGTAATAAATGGTCTTACTGATAAAACGCATCCTTGCCAACTAATTGCTGATATTATGACTTTTGAAGAAAATATAGGTATAATTAATGAAAAAAGAATTTTTACATGGTGCGGTGACTTTAATAATGTATGTAGAAGTTGGGTACAAGCTGCTAATATTTTTGGCTTTCAATTAAATTTGGCTTGTCCAAAAGAATTGATTAATATTAATGAGATGAAAAATATAAATAATTTTAAAAATATTAAAATTTATAATTCGGCAGAATTAGCATGTAAAAATGTAGATTGTGTTATGACAGACACATGGTTTTCTATGGGGCAAAAAGTATCAGAAAAAAAAAAAAAATTACTTAAACCATTTCAAATAAATAATAATTTATTATCAACCACAAAAAACAAATCTATTTTTATGCATTGTCTTCCTGCTCATAGAGGTGAAGAGATAGAAGAAAATATATTAGAACATCCTAAATCAGTTGTTTTGGATGAGGCTGAAAATAGATTACATACACAAAAAGCTATTTTAAATTGGTGTTTAAAATAATTAATAATTTAACAAAATATTATTTAATTAAAAAATTAGTAATTTTTTTGCTTTTATTTTTTATTTTTTCTATAAAGAATTTATATTCAGTTGAAAAAATTTATTTAGATTTAGCAAATATAAAATTTGTGAACGAAATAAATTATAAGAATCATGAAACAAGTTCACAGTTGTTAATTAAAACCAATCTTGATAAAGAAATAAAGGAATGGGCCAATAATAATATAATATTAAAAGGGAAGAACGGTTTAATAACAATAAAAATATTAGATGAATCTATCATTGACAATTTTGTAGAAAAACATAGAAGAAAATTTTCTTTTTTACCAAGAGATGGGATAGCTTACAAAATTAATTTTAAATTGAAAGTTATAGCTGAGAATAAAAAAAATAATTCAAGGGCGGAAGTATTATCAATTGTTAAAGGAGAAAAAACTTTTTTAGGTTCCTTTTCTATAAACGACAGATCAAATGCTATTGATGAGTTAATGAATAATATGATAAACAGATTAAAGAATAATTTAGAAAAAAGTATGAGTAAAGAATTTAAAGATTTTTTAACTAATAAATATAATTAATTCTTCCAAAAAGATGGGGTTAACAATATAATTACAGAAAGAAGCTCTAATCTTCCAATTAACATACCTATTATAAGAACCCATTTTGTATTATCAGATAATTGAACAAATGTTTTTGTTGGGCCTATTACATTACCCAAGCCAGGGCCAACATTTGCTAAAGAAGTTGCGGCACCAGAAAGAGATGTTAGAAAATCATTTCCTAAAAAAGATAGGATTAAAGTTATAAAAATATACGTAATTATAAACATAAAAAAATATCCCATAACAGATGAAGTAATCGATTCAGAAATAGGAATTTTATTATATTTAGCCACCATTACTCCATGTGGATTTAATAATTTAAATATTTGAACTTTTGCTGATTGATATAGTATTTGCAATCTAAATATTTTAATTCCACAAGTTGTTGATCCTGCACAACCTCCTATTAGCATTAAAAATAAAAATAATACTATTATAAACGGTCCCCAATTATTAAAGTTTTGTGTTGTATACCCTGTACCAGTAAAAATTGATATTGTATTAAAAAAAACAGGTCTAAAATTATTTATAAAACTTGCTGTATTTTGATATGTCCAAAAAGTAACAAGAAATAATGCTATTATAATTAACGATAAAAAGAATTTAACTTGGCTATCTTTATAAATGGAAGATAAATTTCCTTTCAACATTTGTAGATATAAAACAAAAGGAAGAGAACCAAGTATCATAAAAATACTTATTACAATTTCTATATTTAAATTATTATATTTTGCAATAGACATATCTGACGTTGAAAAACCACCAGTTGCCAATGTAGTCATTGAATGAGCTACAGCATCAAAAATATTCATTCCAAAAAACCATAAAAGGAAACTGCAAGTCAAAGTTAGAAAGAAATATATAATTCCAATAATGGTTGCTATTTGTCCAGCTCTAGGCAGAACCTTCTCTGATGAATCTGATGATTCTGAGTGAAACAATTGCATTCCACCTACTTTTAATATTGGTAAAAAAGCAATAGCTATAACAACTATTCCAATACCGCCAATCCATTGTAATAGTGAACGCCATATTAAAATACCATGAGATAGTGAATCAAGATTTGATAACACTGTTGAACCAGTAGTAGTTATTCCTGACATAGATTCAAAAAATGCATCTGTAAAAGATAATTTTAAATCAGAAAATATAAAAGGTAATGAGCCAAAAAAAGAAATAAATATCCAACTAATTGTAGTTAATAAAAAAGCTTGTTTTATAGAAATAGTGAAATTTTCTGATTTGTTAGCTAAAAGTAAAACTATTCCAAAAAATAAACTGATCAAAGCTGCAAAAGTAAAAGCTTGCCATTGATTATCATTGTAAAATGCATCAACAATAGCTGGAATGCATAGCAATAATGAAAGTGCAGATAATAAATAGCCTATAATATATAATACTGGTTGAAAAACCATAATTTATAAACTTTTTAAATTAACTTTTAAATTCTATTAAATCCTATTAATGCAAGAAATTCTTTTCTTGTAGCTTCATCATCTCTAAAAGATCCAAGCATTCTACTAGTAACCATTCTAGAATCAGGTTTGTGAATGCCTCTAGTTGCTACACAAAGATGAGATGCTTCAATAACAACCCCAACTCCTTTTGGCTGTAATACTTCGTCAATAGCATTAGCAATTTGTGCAGTGAGTTTTTCTTGTATTTGTAGACGTTTAGCAAATAATTCAACTAGCCTTGCAAGCTTACTAAGACCAACAACTTTTTTTTTTGGTAAATATCCTACATGAGCAGTACCAATAAAAGGTACCATATGATGTTCACAATGAGATTCTAATTTAATATCTTTTAAAATTATTATTTCATCATATCCCTCAACTTCTTGAAATTTTTTTGAAAGTATTTCTCTTGGATCAAGGCCATATCCAGAAAAGAAATCTTTATAAGCTTTAACAACTCTTTTTGGTGTTTCTTTTAAACCTTCTCTATCCGGATTATCACCTGTCCATTTTATTAATGTTTTAACAGCTTCCATAGCCTCATTTTCAGTTGGTTTAATAGATTTTATTTTATTAATATTATTTATTTTTTGAATTTTTGTCATTTTAACAAACTATTTTTAATTTTTAATTTTGTAAACCTTTTTCATGAGGACTGTCCAAAGAAAAAGCTGGTATATGAGCATTAAATATCGATCCATTATTTTTTTTCATTTTATAAGTACCCATCATAAATCCTGAAGGAGTATTTAATGGAGTGCCTGAAGTATATTCAAATGAACTACCAGGCTTTAATATAGGATTTTCTCCCACTACACCCGCACCATGAACTTCTTGAACTCTTCCTAAAGAGTCAGATATTGTCCAAGATCTACTAATTAGTTTAACTGTATCATCTCCAAAGTTTTCTATTTTAACATGATATGCCCAAATAAATCTTCTTTCATCTGGATCAGAATGTTCTTCAAGAAATTCTGGCTTTACAGTAATTTTAATTTTTTTAGTTATTTCTTCGTACAATTAATAATCCCGACAAAAAATAATTTTATATATTAAACACTAAAAGATTCCCCACAACCACATCTGCCTTTTTCATTTGGGTTTTTAAAAACAAAACCTGATTCCATGCCATTATCAACATAATCAATTTTAGATCCTAAAATAAACATTGTTGCTGAAGGATCAACAAAAACTTTAATATTATCAAAGATTATTTCTTCGTCTCCTTTATTTTTATTTTCAGCATAATTTATTTTATATGAATGACCGGAACAACCAGTATTATCTATTCCTATTCTGATACCAACACATTTTTCTTCAGCATTAGTAATTATTTCTTTAATTCTTTTTTTTGCTGCGTTTGTTAAAGTAATTATATTTTTTAATTTGTTCATTATTTTATTATCCCATATTTAATTCTACTTTTGCAGCTTCTGACATCATATCTGGTCTCCAAGGAGGATCAAAGACTAATTTTAAATTCACATCTTTCACACCTTTTGCTTTTTTAGCTGCTTTTTTTACTTGCTCTGGTAAAATTTCAGCAACTGGGCAATTTGGTGATGTTAATGTCATTGTAATATCCACCATGCCTTTTGATTTTACTTTCAAATCATAAATTAAACCAAGTTCATAAATATCTACCGGTATTTCCGGATCATATACTGTGTGCAAATTTTTTATAATATTATCTTTAACTTCTTTACTCATACTTTAATTATATAATAATAATAAATTATCTTAAAAGGTTAATTGCATTTTTTAAAGCATCAATAAAATAATCTATTTCATTAATTGTATTATATAAACCAAAGGAAACTCTTATAGTTGCAGGAATTTTATAAAAGTTCATTAAAGGCTGGCAACAATGATGCCCAGTCCTAACAGCTATACCTTGATTATCTAAAATAACCCCAATATCATTAGGGTGAATATTTTTAACTATAAAAGAAATAATACCTGCCTTTTTTTTTGCAGTACCAATAATAGTCACATCATTTAATGATTTTATTTTATTAGTCGCATATTTTAATAAAGTTTGTTCATGTTTAAAAATATTTTCAATTTTAATTTTATTAATATAATCAATTGCTGTACCTAGGGCTATAGATCCAACAATATTTGGGGTCCCAGCTTCATATTTGTGAGGAGATTCTTGATAAGTTGTTTTTTTGAAAGTTACTTCAGAAATCATTTCTCCACCACCTTGATATGGCGGCATTTTTTCAAGATATTTTTCTTTACAATATAAAATTCCCACACCTGTCGGGCCATAAATTTTATGACCTGAAAAACAGTAAAAATCTGCATTTAAATTTTTTATATCTACTTTCATATGGGGTACAGATTGACATCCGTCTACTAACACAGGGATATTTTTTTTATGTGAAATAAATATTAATTCTTTTAAAGGAATTATTGTTCCTAAAGCATTTGATACATGTAGTATTGATACAAGTTTTGTTCTTTTTGTTAAAATTTTTTTAAAATATTTTAAATCAATGTCTCCATCCTTATTTATAGGAAGTATTTTTATTTTTATACCTATTTTATCTCTAATTAATTGCCAAGGAACAATGTTTGAATGATGTTCCATTTGAGATAATATAACTTCATCTCCTTTTTTAAAATTATTTAGTCCATACGATTGAGCAATTAAATTTATTCCTTCTGTTGCGCCTCTAACAAATATTATTTCTTTTTCACTTTTAGCATTTATAAATTTTTTAATTTTTTTTCTTGATTCTTCATATTCCTCTGTTGCTTTTTGACTTAAATTATAAATGCCTCTATGTATATTTGCATATTTTGTTTTATAAATTTCATTTATTTTATCTAATACGATTTGTGGTTTTTGCGCGCTTGCTCCATTATCAAAAAAAACTAATTTTTTTTTATTTGATTTTATTTTTAGAATAGGGAATTCTTTTCTAACTTTTTTTAAATTTATATATTTATTTTTATTTGCATTGATTAACATAATTAAATTATTTTTTTTGATGTTTTTAACAATTTTTCTTTTATTTCTTCATTATCAATTTCTTCAAATAATTCATTTATAAAACCTTCTATTAAAATTTTTTTTGCATCTTCTTTATTTAATCCTCTTGATCGTAAATAAAATAACATTTCTTCATCTAAGTCACCTGTTGTTGAACCATGACTACATTTAACATCATCAGCATATATTTCTAATTCAGGTTTTGAATTAACATCTGCATTCTCAGATAGTAATAAATTTTGATTAAATTGAAATGCATCAGTTTTTTGCGCGTCTTTGGATACAACTACTTTACCTTGAAATACACCTGAAGAATTTTTTTTTAATATTCCTTTAATATGTTGATTGCTTTTACTATTTGGTTTTTTATGTTGCATTAAAGTAGTTATATCATGATGCTGATTTTCATTTGCTATATATAAACCTTTTATATTAAAATTTATATTTGCTGAATTAATTGAACTTATAGCTTCTATTCTAGATAAATTGGCTCCAGTAGAAAAAATAAAACTATTATATGTTGATGAACTATCACAATTTATATTATTAATTGATGAATGTAAGGCATCCTTTCCTTCTAATTGAATATTATAATGACGGAGTTTAGAATTTTTTTTTAGATTAATATATTTATGAATATTGTTCCAGTAAATAGATTTTTTATCAGAGAAAAATATTTCATTTATTTCTGCCTCAGTATTTTCTTCAAGAAAAATATTAATTTTATTATTAATAATATTTTTTTTATTATCAGAGTTGTAATAGAAAATTGTTATTGTTTCATTCGGTTTAATATTTTTTTTTATATTAATATTTATTTTTTCGTTTAAAAAAGTTTTATTAATATCTAATAATGAATCATTTCTTATAAAATTTTTAGTATTATTGTTTTTTATAGAAGAGTTAGATGATTTTATTTCTAAATTTTTTGATTTAATATTAATTTTTTTTAAAACTCCATTTTCTATTATGACAAAATTTTTTTTAGGATTAAAAAAAATATTTTTTATAATATTTGAGTTTATAGAATTAGATTTTTTTGAATAATTAACTTTTGGTTTAAAATCATTTTTTTCAAAATATTTTTTTAGATCTGTAAACTTCCAAGTTTCATTTTTTTTATTAGGTATTTCAAAATTTTTAATAATTTTTTGTTGCATTACTATACTAATCCTTCATAACCTTTTTTTTCTAACTCTATCGCTAAGTTTCTATCTCCACTTTTAATAATTTTTCCTTTTGATAAAACGTGAACTTTATCTGGGATAATATAATTTAATAATCTTTGATAATGAGTAATTATTAAAAAAGATCTTTCTTTATTTTTTAAATTATTAACTCCATTTGCTACAATTTTAAGAGCATCTATATCAAGTCCTGAATCAGTTTCATCTAATATACAAAGTTTTGGTTCTAGTAAACTCATTTGTAGAATTTCACTTCTTTTTTTTTCACCACCAGAAAAACCAGTATTTACTGATCTTTTAATTAGTTTTTCATCCATTTTAAGAATTTTTGCTTTTTCTCTTAATAATTTTAAAAAATTAACACCATCAAGTTCCTTTAATTTTTTGTACCTTCTTATTGAATTAAGTGTGGTTCTTAAAAAATTAATACCTGACACTCCTGGTATTTCAACTGGATATTGAAAAGCTAGAAACAGACCTTCGCATGCTCTTTCTTCAGGCTCAAGTTTTATTAAATTTTTTTTTAAATAATCAATCTTTCCTTTAGTTATTTCATAACCTTCTTTGCCTGATAATACACTGGCTAATGTACTTTTTCCTGATCCATTAGGACCCATTATAGCATGTACTTCACCAGGCTTAATTTCCAAATTTATTCCTTGAAGTATTTTTTTATCTTCGACATTTGCGTGAAGATTTTCAATTTTAAGCATAAATAAATTTAACCTACACTTCCTTCTAAACTTATTCCTAAAAGTTTTTGAGCTTCTACAGCAAATTCCATTGGCAGTTCTTTGAGAACTTCTTTACAAAAGCCATTTACAATTAATGAAACAGCATTTTCTTGATCTAAGCCTCTTTGTCTACAATAAAACATTTGATCATCGCTTATTTTTGATGTAGTTGCTTCATGCTCTATTTTTGCAGTTTTATTTTTTACTTCAATATAAGGCACAGTATGAGCACCACATTTATCGCCAATTAAAAGTGAATCACATTGCGTAAAATTTCTTCCATTATTAGCATTTGGACCAATACGCACAAGACCTCTATATGTATTTTGCCCTTTTCCAGCTGAAATTCCTTTGGAAATAATTGTACTTTTAGTATTTTTTCCAAGATGAATCATTTTTGTACCTGTATCGGCTTGTTGAAAATTATTTGTAATTGCTACTGAATAAAATTCTCCAATGGAATTATCACCTTGTAATATACAACTAGGATATTTCCAAGTTATCGCTGATCCAGTTTCAACTTGTGTCCATGATATTTTTGAATTATTTCCTCTGCAAGCACCTCTTTTAGTAACAAAATTATAAACTCCTCCTTTTCCTTTTTCATCTCCCGGGTACCAATTTTGTACAGTTGAATATTTGATTTCAGCATTATCTAAAGTAATTAATTCAACACATGCAGCATGTAATTGATTTTCATCTCTCATAGGTGCGGTACATCCTTCAAGATAACTTACATAACTATCTTTATCGGCAATTATCAGAGTTCTTTCAAATTGCCCAGTATTTTCCGCATTTATTCTAAAATATGTTGATAATTCCATTGGGCATTTAACGCCAGGTGGAATATATACAAATGAACCATCACTAAATACTGCGGAATTTAAAGTTGCAAAATAATTATCAGTATAAGGTATGACTGTTCCTAAGTATTTTTTTATTAAATCTGGGTGTGATTTAACAGCTTCTGAGAAAGAACAAAAAATTATTCCTAATTCAGCAAGTTTATCTTTAAATGTAGTTGCTACAGAAGTGCTATCAAAAACATAATCAACCGCAACTCCAGCTAATCTTTTTTGTTCTTCAAGTGGAATTCCTAATTTTTCATAAGTACTTAGAATCGCAGGATCAACTTCATTTAAACTTTTAAGTTTTTTTTTTGTCTTTGGTGCCGAATAGTAATACGAATCTTGATAATTAATTTTTGGAAATTTTACCATACTCCAATTTGGCTCTTTCATTTTTAACCATGTTTTAAAAGCTTTAAGTCTCCAATCTAAAAGCCATTTTGGTTCATTCTTTTTTTTAGAAATTAATCTAATTATATCTTCATTTAGCCCTTTAGGAGCTTTTTCAGATTCTATTTTTGTTGAAAAACCATATTTATATTTTTCTGTTATATTTTTAATTGTTTTTTTTGTTTTTACATTTATTGACATAATTTATATTTAATTAATGTTATAAATAGAATATAAAAATGTTCATAATATTGTCAATCCAATTTAGAATAGTTCTAAATTAGATTTTTTAATAAAATGATGAAGAAAAAAATTGGTATATTAGGTTACGGCTCAATAGGACAGGAAATTTATAAGAAAATTTCAAAAAAAATTATAAATGGTTATAAAGTTGTAGGAATATTTTCTGAAGATATAGCTTGTAAAAGAATACCAAAAAAAATTAAATGTTTATCTTTTGATAAATTATTAAAAAAGAAACCAAATATTATTATAGAAGTTGCAAGCGTTGAAGCATGTTTTGAATATGCAGAAAAAATATTAAGAAATAAAATAGATTTTGTTTGTTTGTCAGTTTGTTCATTTGCAAATAATTATTTTTATAAAAGAATTATTTCTTTAACTAAAAAAACAAATAATAAAGTATATATACCTACAGGAGCTATAGCAGGGTTAGATGCTATTTCTTCAGCTGCACTTAACAAAGAATTAAATTTTGTAAAATTGATACAAAGAAAACCACCAAAAGCTTTATTAACAAATTTGGAATCAAAAAAAATAAAAAAAGAAAAAATTTTATTAAATTCTACAGCAAAGAAAGTTTGTAAAAAATTTCCAAGGAATTCTAATATTGCAGCAACCTTATCAATATGTGGTCTGGGGTTTAATAAGACAAAGGTAGTTGTAATTGCTGACCCTAAAGTAAAAAAGAATATTGCTGAAGTTGAAGCATCAGGAAAATTTGGAAAATTAAGAATAATATTACAAAATAATCCAAGTAATAATCCTAAAACTTCTAGACTGACCGCAATGTCAATTATTTTTAGTCTTTCTAAAAAAAATAGTAATTTTTTATCAGCTTTTTGAAATTATTCATTATCTTTTTTTTCTAGAATTGGTTTTCCTGTTTCAGGATCAATTTCAAGCGTATTAAATCCACTTGATGTAGAGTCCCCTTGTTCAGTTCTCCTTTGATTTTTTTCTGGAAGAAGTGGTTTCGGTAAATCATATATAACAATTTCTTGAAGATTGCTTAAATCTTCATCAATATCAATATCTTCTTTTGCTTTTACTTTTTCACCTTTTTGTAGAATCCCATCTCCTAGACTAATTAATCCTTTCATTATTTCTTCATGATTTTTTCTTGTATAATCAATTTTATATGCTCTTGGAAGTCCTTTTGTTTTATCATCTTCATCTAATGCACTAATCCACATAAATATTGAACCATCTGTATTTTTAATTTTGTCTGGCTCGTCAATAATAGCCCAATGCAATTGGAATTCTTGAGGTAATTTAGAATTACTTGGCCATCCAATAAAGCTTTTTAATGAAAGTAAAAGTATTATTGAAAATAAAGTTGAAAAAAAAATAATTACACTTTTAATAATCCAGAATTTTCCTTTACTTAGAATTATTAACCAGAGTATCAATGCAACTAAAACTAAAAAAGTTGCGCTTAAACCAATTATCCCTTCTGCCATTCCTGCACCAATTTTTTCGGAAGTTTGTTTACATTAGTTACATCGCCTTTAGAATTTACACTAAATCTTGTGACTGTAATTTCTTCACCTTTATTATTTAGATTAACAGTTTCTCTTAAAACTACTGAGTAAGGATTTATTTTATCTATTTGTATAGTAACTGGAACAGGATCTGATCCTACTTTAAAATAACAATGTATGTTAACAACATATTCTCCGGGGACTATTCCTCTTAAAGTTACTATTTCTCTATTTTCTGGAAATAGAATAGTTCCTGCTGCTGTAATAACTTCATCATTTCTTTTTCCTAAATCATCTCTATCTAAATGCATTAATCCTGGTTCACGAGATTTAAACCAAACTAAATTACCTGCGGGGTCTTCAACATAAATATCTATATCATCTTCAAGATTATCTGGCCAAAAAACTGTAATTAAAAATTCTGCTTTAACTTCAATATCTGCTCTTTTTGCAACTGGATTTATTAATAAAAATGAAACAATAAATAAAAAAACAAAGCCGATAAGAACATTAAAAAGTAAATCTAAGAAAGGAAGATTAGTATGATATTTTCTTTGCATTTTTATTTATTCTTGAGAAGAATCCTGTGGACCTATTAAAAAATCTGTTGCACGAGCAAGGCTAAAATATTGTATTTTTAACAACCCCCCGCAAATTAAACCAAATAAAGTTGTATAAAGTGCAGTAGACATTCCTTTAGACATTTTTTCTAGAACTTCTTTCATAGCAACTTCATCTCCTAGATCAACACCTGCAAACGCACCAGCTAACATAAGTAAAAAACCTGAAACCGTACCAATCATACCTACAGTTAATACTAAATCAGAGATAAACCATCCTATTTCTTGATTTCCACGCCAATCAGTATTTTTTATTTCATTAGTAGGAATATTTCCATCTAATGCTCTTGAAATTTTTATTGTTTCTTTACCACAATGTACAGATGTAAAGAAAAACATTGCCATAATTAAAAAAGATAGCTTTGTTCTGTCTTTATCCCAAACTTCAGCAAAAAGACCGAAATAATAAAAAGCAAAAGTAAGTACAACTGTTAAACTTATAAAAAGCCACCATCTCAATAAAGGTCTCATAATAAGGATATTAAATTTTTTTTTAATTTATTCAACTTATAGATATTAATTCTGTGAATAAATATATATTATAAATATAAATGACTTAAATTAATTAAATGTACTATTTTTTTAACATGAAGATTTTAATTTCTGTTTGCTTTATATTTTTTAGTTTAATTCAATTATCAATATCTGAAGATATACAGAAGATACAAATAGTACACTTTAATAAAATTATTGAAAGAGAACCAACAATTTATTCAATAAATCCAGAAATAAAAAATAATGGAATACTAGGAAGTAGAATGGGAATTAAAGATAACAATACTACAGGAAAATTTACTAAGCAAAATTTTGAATTGATAGAGAAAAAAATAATGCCAAAGGAGTCAGCAAAAAAAATTTTTGAAGAATTTAGAAAAGATAAATATAAATTTTTTGTTTTAAATGTTTCAAAGAATGATTTTTTAGAAATTTTATCTTCAAAATATGTAGAAGGATCTATTTTAATTAATGCTTCATTAAAAGATAATGATTTAAGAAATGAAAAATGTAATAAAAATGTATTTCATACAGCTCCAAGTTATAGAATGGTTTCTGACGCTTTAATACAATTTTTAAAAAAAAAAAATTGGACCAAATTATTTCTAGTATCAGGCATTAATGAAAGAGATAAACAATTTGCAGATTCAGTCAAAGTTTCTGCAAAGCGATTTGGTTTAAAAATAACAAATGAAAAAATATGGGATTTTACACATGATTTTAGAAGAACAGCTGATCTTGAAATTGTTAAGTTTACACAAGGTGAAAAATATGAGGTTTTAGTTTTAGCAGATGAAGGAAATACTTTTGGAGATTCAGGAAATAGTTTTGGTGATTATATTCCTTATAGAACTTGGAAACCAACAATTGTAGTTGGTGGAGAAGTTTTAAAACCAACTTCATGGCATTTTGCTCATGAACAATGGGGTGGAAATCAAATGCAAAGTAGATTTTTAAAAGATTCTAAAAGACTTATGACAAATATAGACTTTAATTCTTGGTTAGCAGTTAGAACTTTTGGAGAAGCAATTATTAAAACTAAATCATTAGATATAGAATTGTTATTAGAACAAATTATAGATGATAAATTTAATTTAGCTGCATATAAGGGAAAACCAGTTAGTTTTAGAAAATGGAACAAACAACTTAGACAACCTATTTTATTAGTAACACCTAGAGCATTAGTTTCTGTTTCGCCACAACAAGGTTTTGTACATCCTAGAACTGAATTAGATACTTTAGGAATTGATGAGCCAGATTCTAAGTGTAAGTTGAATTAATTTATGAACAATATAATCTTATTAATGAATAAAATGATAAAAAAAACTTTATTAATTATTTTTTTGATTTTGATACATAAAATTTTATTTGCTGAAATTATATATGTATCTAACGAAAAAGATCATAATATAACTGTAATTGATGGAAAGTCTTTAGAAGTAATTAAAACAGTTAAAGTTGGGCATAGACCGAGAGGTATTATTCTTAGTAAAGATAAAAAAAAAATAATAATCTGTACTAGTGATGATAATAGAATAACTGTTGTAGATGTAGATAGTTTAGAAGTTGAATATTATTTACCATCAGGTCCAGATCCTGAATTAATGGTAATGGATGATGCTGGTAAGTTCATTTATGTTGCGAACGAAGATGATAATATGGTTACTGTAGTTGATTACATTAATAGAAAAGTTATTAAAGAAATTCCCGTTGGCGTTGAACCTGAAGGAATGGGCCTAAGCCCTGATGGAAAAACTTTAGTAAATACTTCTGAAACTACAAACATGGCACATTTTATAGATACAGGAACATTAGAAATTAAAGCTAATGTTTTAGTTGATGCTCGTCCTAGGGTAGCTCAATATTCATCAGATGGAAAATTTGTTTGGGTATCATCTGAAATTGGAGGGACTGTTAGTGTTATTGATTCATCTAAGCTTGAGATAATTAAAAAAATAGAATTTAGTATTCCTGGCTTATCTAAGGAGTCAGTTCAACCAGTAGGAGTTAGATTAGATAATAAAAGAGGACTAGCGTATGTTGCGCTTGGCCCAGCAAATAGAATTGCAATTGTAAATATGAAAACATATGAGGTTGAAAAATATATTTTAACTGGACAACGAGTTTGGAATTTAATGATAAATACAGATGGTACAAAACTTTATACAACTAATGGGGTAAGTAATGATATTTCAGTAATAGATATTGATAAAAGAAAAGTAATTAAATCAATACCAGTTGGCAGATATCCTTGGGGAGTTGCAGTTAGAGAATAAAATATAAAAATTTTAAATATGGATTCTTCAGCATTAACTATAACAAAATTAAATCATAACTTTGGGGAATTAAAGGTTTTGAATAATATTAATATTTCTCTAAGAAAAGGAGACTATTCAATATTACTTGGATTAAATGGAGCAGGGAAAACAACTCTCTTTTCTTTAATTACAAGATTATATGATAATCAAACTGGTTCAATTGAGATTTTTTCTCACAACATAAAAACAAATCCAAGCAAAGCATTAGCAAATATAGGAGTTGTTTTTCAACAACCAACTGTAGATTTAGATTTAACTGTTGAGCAAAATTTACAATATCACGCATCTTTACATGGGATGAAAAAAAATTAGCTATAGAAAATGCTATTTCAGAATTAAAAAGACAGAATATGGAAGATATTTTAAAAAAAAAAATACGTGAATTAAGTGGTGGTCAAAGAAGAAGAGTTGAGATTGTAAGAGCACTTATGCATAATCCAAAATTACTTTTGTTAGATGAGCCAACAGTTGGAGTTGATATAGAAAGTAGAAAACTCATAGTAAAACATGTAAAAGCTTTATGCGCAGAAAAAAAACTTGCTGTGCTTTGGGCAACACATTTAATTGATGAAGTTGATGAAAATGGCAAACTTATTGTTTTACATAAAGGTAAAATTTTAGCTAATGACAATGTTAAGAATATTTTAAAAAAAACAAAAGTAAAAAACATTTCAAATGCTTTTGATTATTTTGTAAATAGATAATTATGAATATCCTTCAATATTATTTATGTTTTAAAGGAATTGTATATAGAGAATCTCTAAGATTTTTTTATCAAAGAGAAAGGTTTTTTTCTGCTTTAGTCAGACCTCTTGTTTGGCTAGCTATTTTTGCAGTAGGTTTCCGTTCTTTTTTAGGGGTGAGTAGACCATTAGGTCAACCTGATAATTGGCCTTATCCAGTATCACTAGTTCCTTATGAACTTTATATAGCAGCCGGATTAATAGCTATGATACAACTTTTTAATGGCATGCAAAGTTCACTTTCCATGGTTTATGATAGAGAAATGGGTAGCATGCGTACTTTACTTGTTAGTCCATTTCCAAGATCTTTTTTATTAATTTCAAAATTAGTTGCAGGAGTTTCAGTTAGTATTCTTCAAGTTTTTGCATTTTTAGCTATAGCACTATTTTGGGATATCGAACCTCCTTTAAAAGGATATTTAATGATAATACCAGCGCTTTTTTTGTCTGGAATGATGTTGGGCGCTTTAGGTATGTTTTTATCTTCAGCAATTAAACAATTAGAAAATTTTGCTGGAGTTATGAATTTTGTAATATTTCCTATGTTTTTTGCTTCTTCAGCTCTGTACCCATTATGGAAAATTAGGGAATCAAGTGAAGTTTTATTTTATTTTTGTTCATATAATCCATTTACTCATGCTGTTGAATTAATTCGATTTGCGCTTTATGGACAATTAAATGAAAAATCTCTTATTTATGTTTTTGTTTTTTTATTATTATTTCTTATTCTAGCTATCTATGGATATGATCCAAGCAAAGGTTTAATAACAAAGAAGAAACTTTAATTAAATTATGAAAAAAATAGTTATATTTGTGATAATTTTATTTTTTATTTCAAGAAATGTATATGCACCACCTCCAGGTAAAGAAATTGATCCTGATTGGCCATGTATACAAGTACTTATTAAAGAATTAAGTTGGGGATCTATATGGACAGGACCACCGCTTGATGATAATTCATTAAAGTGGAAAGATGATGAAAAATTAGTTTCTTTAGCAAAAAAAATAATGAATAAAAAAACTAAGGAAGAGCAAGGCATTGCAGAATTAAAAAAATATATTGATAAAAATAACTCATCTTCTGAATTGACAAAATTATTCCATGCTTTATTTGATACGACAAATGATATTTGGAGAATTAGAATTAATAAGTTAATTAATTTCGGTAAAAAACAAAGATTAACATCGGAGAAAATAGCAGACAAATTAGTAAGAATAAAAGAATTATCAAAAGAATATGAAAAAAATAAAGATGAAATTGAAAAATTAGAACAAGAACAATTTTGGGATGTTAGAAGATTTGAAGATAGAAGAAGTATTTCAGATAGTTTATGTGAACAACCTAGGTTTTATGAAAAAAGATTAGGCGTTTACGCAAATTTAATTTTAGATAATATATAATTTTTTTTGTTATTTATTTGAGTGATTATTGATTATTTTAAATAAAAATTTAATAAATTAATGATTTTTTGATAGTTTATGACAATGTATTTTTTAACAATTTTTATATTTTTTTTAAATATTTGTTTGCCTTTATTTGCAGAAGATGAAGAAGAAATCATTATTTTGCCTGATATCGAAATTCAATCTTCAATTGGTGATAGAACAAGATTAACTCCAGGATCCACTAATTATGTTGGAAGAGATTCAATGGATAAATCAAGAGGTTTGACAGTAGGTGAAATAATAGAAGAAATACCAGGAGTAATTTCTGAAATAGACGATGGTGATACACGTAAAGCTAATTTTGGTGTTCGTGGAGCGCATTCAAGAAGATCAAGAAAAATAAGTGTTTATGAAGATTATAATCCATTAAATTTCGCACCATATACAGATCCAAGTACACACTATATTCCACCTGACGAAAGAATTGGCGGTATAGAAGTTATAAAAGGTTCAGGTCAATTAACACATGGCCCTCAAACAATGCATGGTATAATTAATTTTTTAAATCATCGTCCTCCAAAGCAAGGAGAAGGTAAATTCATAACATCATTCGGTGAATCAAACATCGGGCCAAGACAACAGTATCATATAAGATATGGAAGAGATTTTGGTAAAATTGGAACATGGCAAGGAATGTTTACGAGACATGATAATAGAGGTCCTGTGGAAGGTGATATTATTAGATTTAATGATTTTTTTGTAAATGGCGATGTTGATTTAACAACAAATCAAAAAATTTCAGTTAATTTAAATTATAGTAAAGAAGATTCAGAGTATGTTGAAGGTGGTTTGGGTTTATATCAATATAATGCCAATGCTTACATGGGAAATGAAAGAAAATTTGATGATATTTTTGAAATGGATTTGGTTAGAACAAGTCTAGCTCATAGTTATTATGCTAGTGAAAATTTAAAAATTGATACAAATATTTATTATAATTTTGTTTATAGACAACGCTGGTCTCAAACTGATAATGAATCTGCAGGATTAGTTGTGAGAGAAGATATAAGCTGTGGTGATGATGTAGAAGGTCAAATGGTTCAGACAGCTGCTGCAAAAAGAGTTGATGGAAGTGATGTTTGTGGTTATAAAAATACTCCAAGAAGATATCATACTGGTGGGATTGAAACTCGATTTTATAAAGATACAAATTTTTTTGGTATGCAAAATCATTTAAAATATGGTGCAAAATTTGAATTTGAAAAAATAGAAAGAAAAGCAAGAATTACAGGCAGCAATAAAAAGCAACAAGGAACTCAAATTACAGAAGATGAATTTGCTAAAATGAGTGAGGATGCTGAAGTATATGCACTAGCGTTATATATTGAAGATGATATTAAAGCAACAGATAAATTAATATTAACACCAGGTTTAAGATATGAAAGTTATTATTTAATTCATAATGATAGAGAAAGAAAAGATGGATGTGGAGAGACAGGGGTAGCTGATTGTAATAATTACACTTCTTATGAAAAAGATGAATATATTCTTTTACCTGGTCTTGGTTTTACTTATGAACACAACAATACAAATCAGATTTATGGAGGGATCCATGTAGGTATGGCTCCTCCAGCAGTTGGAGATGCAGGATATAGACAAATTTCTAATTTAAAAGCGCAAAAAAGTTTTAATTTTGAATTTGGATTAATTAACAGCACTTTTGAAAATAATTATGGAATAACTTTCGAAACTGCTGCATTCAGAACTGTAGAACGTAATAGACCTGTTAAATCATCATTAAGAACAGCCGGAACGGGCTCAACCCTTAAAAATATTGGGACAACTTTTACAGACGGTATTGAATTTTCAGCAAATTGGGATCAATCAAAATATTCAAAAAATTCTCGTAATTGGTTTGCTAATTTAACTTATAGTTTTATGTACCCAAAATTAAAAACTCATCAATTAGGCGAAAGATCAAGTGACGATGCAGGCACAGTTGTTATAGTTGATGATGTTTACGAAAATGATATTCCTTTTGTTCCAAGACATAAAGGTTTGATAACGTTAGGATATGGAGCTCCTAATAAATGGGACGTAAGTACAACAGCAAGATATAGAGGAGAATATTTTACTGATATCGATAACTCAAAAGGTATTAGTCAAGCTGGTCGTTTTGGTCAAGTTGACGATCATTGGGTAATTAATGCAAGAGGAAACTATGTCTTAGAAACATTTAATAAATCAACTTTATATTTAAGTATTACTAATTTATTTGATACAAAATTTATTTCATCAATTTCAGCTGAGGGTTTAAAAGTAGGTAATGGTAGGTCTATTATGAGCGGAATTGAATATAATTTCTAAAAATCTAGTATAATCAAGCACTTATTTTTATTTTTTTTTTATTTTTTGCCATAATTTTGCCAAAAAAATAACTATATTAATAAATGTCGGGAATATATTTTTTTCCGGACTTGTTTATTAACCTATTTAGGGAGAATAAAAAATGACTTGGTATACACCTAAAGTATCAGAAGTTGCTGTTGGTTTAGAAATTAACAGTTACGCTTGCGCAGAAGTCTAATTTGACTGAGTCAAGCGTTTAATCGATTAAACGTAAAACCCTCACTGGTAACGATGACTATGAAAGTTTTAGTTTTAGGATCGGCTGCTGGTGGGGGTTTTCCACAATGGAACTGTAATTGTTCTAATTCAGCAGAAGCTAGAAAAAATCCGAAAAAAGCAAAACCAAGAACACAGTCTTCTATTGCTGTATCATCCGATAATGGTACAAATTGGTTTTTGTTTAACGCATCACCAGATTTAAGACAACAAATAAATGACAATAAAGCATTACAGCCAAAGAAAGGAATTCGGCATTCACCAATAGCTGGTGTTTTCGTAACTAATGGAGATATAGATCACATAGCAGGATTACTTAATTTGAGAGAAAGTCATCCATTATCAATTTATGGAACAAATAAAGTTTTAGGTATTTTAAACAGTAACTCAGTTTTTAATGTTTTAAACCCAGATTTTGTAGATAGAAGAGAGGTTAATTTAAATGAAAATATCTTATTAAAAGATAAATCAGGAAAATCTATAGGAATTGAGGTTGAGGTTTTCCCAGTTCCTGGAAAAGTAGCTTTATTTCTTGAAGAAAAAAATAATGATAATAATTTTGGCACTGATGATGAAGATACAATTGGATTAAAAATAACTGATACTAAAACAAAAAAATATTTTTTTTATATACCTGGGTGTGCTGGTATGACTGATGATTTAAAAAAAAGAATAAAAGGAGCACCGATGATTTTATTTGATGGAACGCTTTGGACAGATGATGAGATGTTAAAAGCAAAAGTAGGTGTTCAAAAAACTGGACAAAGAATGGGGCATATGAGCATGTATGGTGAAAATGGTACAATGAAAATATTTAAAAATTTAGATGTAAAAAAGAAATTTTTTATCCATATTAATACTACAAATCCTGCTTTATTGGAAGATTCTGAAGAAAGAAAAAAACTTAATGAAGAAGGGTGGGAAGTTAGTTATGATGGAATGGAGGTAAATATATGAGTGAAGCAATAGATTATAATACTTTGTTAACTAAAGAAGAATTTGAGGCACGTTTAAGAAAGATTGGTGAGACTAGATATCATAATCTCCACCCATTTCATAAATTATTACATGGTGGTAAGCTTAATAAAGGGCAAGTTCAAGCTTGGGCTTTAAATAGGTATTATTACCAATGTTCTATTCCAATTAAAGATTCAGTGGTTATGTCTCGTATGGAAGATCCGGAATTAAGAAGAATTTGGAGAAAAAGAATATTAGATCATGATGGAGAAGATGCAGATACAGGTGGAATAGAAAGATGGTTAAAATTAACAGACGGACTTGGTCTTGATAGAGATTATGTAAAATCAACAGAAGGAATATTATCTACAACAAGATTTTCCGTAGATGCATATGTTAATTTTGTTAAAGAAAAATCTTTATTAGAAGCTATTACCTCATCTTTGACAGAACTTTTTGCTCCAGGTATTCATAAAGAGAGAATTTCAGGAATGCTAGAAAATTATGATTTTATTAATGATGATATAATGGCATATTTTAAAAAACGTTTAACACAAGCTCCTGACGATGCTCAATATGTTTTAGATTATGCATTGGAAAACGCTAAAACAAGACAAGAGCAAGAAGATGTTTGTAATGCATTGACTTTCAAAACTCAAGTTTTATGGAGCATGTTAGATGCTTTACATTTTTCTTATCATGAACCAGGACTTATTCCTCCAGGAGCTTTTAAACCAAAAGAATAATTATAAAATGAAAGAAAGATTGTTATTAAAAAGTGAGACCATTCCTGTTATTCCAGATCATGTTAGATTTGAATACGATGAAAAAGGAAAAAAATGGGTATTATTAGCCCCTGAAAGAGCATTATTTCCAGATCCAATAGCTACTGAAGTATTAAAAAAATGTGATGGAAAAATTACTATACAATTAATAGGCGAAGATTTAGCAAAAAAATATAAGGCTCCTGTTGAAAAAATTGTTGAGGATATTACTAACATGTTGCAAGATCTAGCAGATAAAGGATTTTTAAAAGAATGTTAAAAAAAACAAAATTGAATGCACCGCTTGCAGTTTTAGCAGAATTATCACATAGATGTCCATTAAGTTGTGCATATTGTTCTAATCCAGTGGAACTTATTCAAAAAAATAAGGAATTAGAAACTAAAGATTGGTTAAGAGTAATAGATGAGGCTGCTGATATGGGTATTTACCAAATTCATTTTTCAGGTGGTGAACCAACAGCTAGAAAAGATTTAGAAGATATGGTTGAGCACGCTCATAAAAGAAAATTATATACAAATTTAATCACTTCTGCTGTTTTACTTGAACGTGAAAGATTAGAAAAATTAAAAAATTTAGGTTTAGAACATGTCCAAGTTAGTTTTCAAGATAGTGAAAGTGAAAATGCTAATAGAATTGGTAATTTTAAAAATGGTCATCAAAAAAAATTAGAAGTATCAAAATGGGTTAGGGAATTGGGAATGCCTTTAACAATTAATGCAGTTATGCATAGACAAAATCTTCATAATTTAGAAAATATGATAAAAATGGCAAAGGATTTACATGCAGATCGTTTAGAAGTTGCTAATGTTCAATATTATGGCTGGGCATTAAAAAATAGAGCTGCTTTTATGCCAACAAAAGATCAATTAGAAAAGTCAATGAAGATAGTAGAAAAAGCTAGAAAAGATTTAAAAGGGATTTTAGCAATTGATTATGTTTTACCAGATTATTATGCAAAAAAACCAAAATCTTGTATGGGGGGCTGGGGTAGACAATTTCTAAATATTGATCCAGAAGGCAATGTTCTTCCATGCCATGCAGCACAAACTATAAAATTTTTTAAATTTGATAATGTTAAAGATAAAAGTCTTTCTTGGATTTGGGAAAACTCAAAACCTTTTAATAAATTTAGAGGAACTGATTGGATGCCTGAAATTTGTAAAAAATGTGATAGAAAAGAAATCGATTGGGGAGGTTGTCGTTGTCAAGCATTAGCATTAACTGGCGATGCAGGCGCAGTAGATCCAACTTGTGAGTTTTCTCCGCTTCACCAAGAAATTTTTGGATCAGCAACTGATGAGTCTAGTAAAGAAGCTCCAGAATTTATTTATAGATTGCCTTCTAATAAAGATGTAGAACCGGTAAAGAAAAGCATTGCGCCTGTTAAAAAATAATTATTATTTTAAAGGATTTCCTAAATTATCTAGCAGAGGTATATTATATTCTCTAAGAATATTATTAATTTCTTTTTGGTTATCTTTTATTAAATTATTAATAGTTTTTTCCCATTCAGGTTCATTTCTTCTTATACCCATAGTAAATCTAAAATTCATTTTTCCTCTTCCAATGTTTTCTTTATTATATAGAGGAGTAAGTTTGATTTTTTTATCTACTTTGGTTGTTTCATATCCAGCATAAGGGCCCCAAAGAATAGCTATATCAATTTTTCCATCAACCAAATCATTTGTCATTTCTTCCCAAGGTTTTTGTTTTCTAGGATCTGCAGCTTGTAAGTAAAATTTTGTTTGATCAATTAAAGCGTGCCTTGCAACATGACTAGAGGGGGGTGTTGCATGAATAATTCCAATTTTATATTTTTTTTCCTTAACTATAGGATCAGCTAATGATTTGATATCAATTTTTTTTTCATCTAAGGTCATCATCATGTAAGTGGAAATATAAAATGGGTTTGTATTTTGAACAAATTCATGAATAGCTGGAAAAGTTACAATTAGATCGCAAGTTTTAGCATTCAAAGTTCTTCTTACAAATCCACTGGTCATTGGAAACCACGAATATAAAACAGGAATATCTCCTAATTTTTTTGCAAAAAGATTTGCAATTTTATTTTCATAACCTTCAAGTTTTTGATTTGAATAGGGTAAATTATTTGGATCGGCACAAATTCTGAGACTTGATTTAACACCAACTTCACCTGTAACTTCTTGTGCGGAATAACTATAATTATTGGTAAAGAATAAGCAAAAGAAACTTGCAATAAATATTTTTTTTAAACTTACCAAGACTTAATGTTTAAGCTTCCAGCCTTTACCAGGTCTATCTCTAGTTGTAAGTTTTCCTTCTGCCATCATTGCAAGATAAGAATATATTCCATCAATATTATTCATAACATCTAACACATCTCCATGTTGAGGCATTACATTAACAGTTCCACCGGCTATTTCTCTTTTATAACCATTAACAACAGTATCTAAGAACCACTCATATGTGTTATCGTAAGTATTTCCATTCCCACTTTTACCTCCACCTTTTACATGGTTATAAGATTCAAGTAGATTTGGCGCAAAAGAACTTCCTCTTGCAGCTTTTCCATGACAAACATGACAATTTTGATGGTAAATTCTGTATCCATAGTAACCACCTTTATTTATAGCTTGTTTCTCACTATTTTCT